>Ga0181358_1000122_pt1 | contig 32414 bp, 47 predicted proteins | sample Fa13VDMM110SD_FD_130096 | JGI IMG/M metagenome (GOLD analysis project Ga0181358, IMG submission 130096) | Freshwater viral communities from Lake Michigan, USA - Fa13.VD.MM110.S.D | ecosystem: Environmental > Aquatic > Freshwater > Lake | place: USA: Michigan | collected 2013-09-24 | reverse complement strand
TCTTCCACGCTTTCAGGCATGGGATTGGGCTTGCTCCAAATAATGTCCTGCCGCAGATACCACCCGTCCGCTTGCAGCGCAAACGCTACGCGCCACGGAATGCCGATCAAGTCCTTTGTCTTCAGCCCCTTCTGATCCTTACGGTTACCAGGAATGAAGTCCGAAGGCATACCGCGCTGACCGCCAACAGTCTGCGGTGGTGGGGCGCAGTTCTTTGCACTCATGTACGAGTCGCCAAGGTTCAGCCACAGCGTACCGTCATCACGCAGAATTCGCTTCACCTCGCGGAACACCTCCACCATCTTTTCTACATACCCCTCAACGGTGTCCTCCTGACCGATCTGCGAATCCTCACAGGTCGCGCCACACTTGCCACAGACATCCTTGTAGTAATAACCTTCAACCTTTGTCTGTTCGCGGCTTGGACGGTTTTCGTTGAATGCGGGATTGCCAAACTTCTTTGTCTTGGTCGGATCGGCAACATGGTCGCAGTTTGAATCGCCACCCTTCCAATTCGCAGTTCCGTAATCACGAAGCCCGAAGTAAGGAGGAGATGTGATGCAAGTCTGAACGCAGCCGTCAGGCAGCGTCTTCATGCCCTCAATACAGTCGCCAAGAATGATGCGGTGTGTGTTCATGCCATGAAATCCTCTAGTGTACTCTTGTTCTTCATCGGCTTGCCCGTGATCAGCGCGTCTAAATCGTCTTCACCCAATCCCAATCCTTCCGCGAGTTGGCACACAAACTCCCATGCGCGTTCAGGACTGATTCGCTCACTATACAGGCGGAAGTGTTCAGGCGCAAGTGCAATTGCTTCGGGAAGGAGTTTATCTTGCTTGGACAGATTTTCCCTGCCATCAAGTATTCTCAAATTGACGGGGTGATGTATTCCTCCGTGAACAATTGGAAGAATATGGTCTATGTGATACTCTCGTCCTGTTTCATTTTGAAGTTCTCTGCGAGTGCGTTCTAAAAGAAGCAACGATTGTTTCTCGTTTAATGTCAGGCACACCGTAGCATTTTTTTTGTTTGCTCTTCTCTTCCTGTTTATTTCTGATATTACATCGGGATTTGATGATGCATATTTTTTTCGTTGTTCCGACTCTTTTTCTTTATGAGAGAGATAGTATTCCCTGCGGTTTCTTGCTATTCGTTCTCTATAAAGAGTTCGGTATGATTTTCTGTCTCTAGGTGGATATTTTTTACGAGAAGCCTTTTCCTGTGCTAATACCTTTTCATGGTGGCTCTGACGATAAGCCTTTCGCTTTTCTGCTATATGTTCGCGGTGTTCTTCTTGGTAAGCCTTCTGCTTTGCGCGTATATGTTCACGGCAGGCTTCATAGTAAGCCTTTTGATTAGCCTTTTGTTTGGCTTTATCTTTGTATGCCACCCCTCACCCCCGCATCAGGAAATGTCGCCGTAGAACCTGCCACGCTCAAAGAATTGCTCTTCATGCCCCACAAAGCCAAAGCACTCATGTGCGTAGTCAAGAATGATCTGCTTGTCAAACTTCTTGCAAGAGTACACATCAAGCGTGATGAACCGCTTTGGCTCCATTGAGTGAATCTGAATTCCGCTCTCAATGAGTGGAACCCAACCGCTCACCCCTGCCTTGTCGGGATACAGTTCCGTGCCGTGGTTGGTTGGACCGTGCATGACTACGGGCTGTGACATACGGGTCATGCCGATCTTGTCCACAACGCGCTCAAGAAAGCGGTAGTGCAACTCCAAGTCATCGGCTGCACCGATGCGGCAGTTGTACATATCAAGGTAATACGAATATCCGAATGGGTTGCTCATGTGTTATCTCTTTCTACGGCTAGGATATCGTCCTGATGGACTAGATCCATACTAGCATACCCGCGACCCTTACCCTTGGTCAAGTCCCAAAGCACCATGTCGCCAACTTTAATATCCTCGGTGATCTTGTCACCGACACCAACAACCCTGCTCCAAATGTTGGGATTGGTGATCTTCTCTTTATAAATGATGCCCGACTCGGTTGTCTTTTCCTTGCCAAGCCCTTCGGTCTGAAGGGCGACCCACTTGCCAATTGTTTTAAATTTACTCATTTCAATTCTTTCTTTACCTTGTTCCAATACTTGATGGTGTTGGAGTTCTTCCAACCTTGAGGACCGCCGTTATGAATCCGTGCCAACTGTTCATTCGTTGCGTTCTTGGGAGCATAGCGATCCCAATAGGCGAGAACGATGCGCTTGGCATACTCATCATTCTTGCAGTCCTCATACTTACCACCGATGGTCTTGTCATGCTCAACAGCATCCTGCCAATAGGTTCGCCAAATCTGAAACGAACCAATTGCCTTGCCGTTGTCCCCGACAAGATTCGGATTACCGTGTGACTCTACCTGACGAATCGCTTCCAAGAGTTTCGCGTAGCGTGTCAATGCTGCTCTTGGTGCCGTTGCAGCAACCATTACGAGAAGCGACAGGACTGCGAGTTTGATAACCATGACCTTCCACATCTTGCTCATTTACATTTGTCTCCTTGAGGAACACTTGTCCCTTATTAGTATCGGCAAGATTGATCGCGCTCGTTGAATTTTCTGTCACATTCTTCTTATCAGCCACATACGCATAAAGCAGCACGGCGTAGTTGATAATGTCAAGTGTTGTGTCTTCTAGGGATTCGTCAGCAACTTCAAACTTACCAGACTCAAGGAAGGAAGAGAGTCGGCTCATCTTGTCGGTCATGCGAACGAGCATTCCTGCTTCGGTCTTGCAGATACCCATCGCTTCGCAGCGAGTGAAGTTGGCGAATGGTTCAACACCACGCCCTCCTGCATAGTCTGCATTCTTCTTACGCATGAGAGCGCGAGACTTGTTGCAAAGCGTTTCGTGAGTGTTGAGTAGTTCTTCTCTGTTCATTATGAAATCCCCGTTGAGCCAAAGCCACCCGCTCTGCTCGTCTTTTGATTGATGCGCTCTGTGGTGGTGCAGATGTCGTAAGAAAGCACGGGAACCATTTCGGCTTGAGCGATACGGTCTCCATGATTGATTCGGATTGGAATGTTGCTGATGTTCAGGACGATGATCTTGGTCTCTTCGGTGTAGTCCGAATCAATGACACCTTCCGAGTTTGCCATCACAAGTCCTGCCTTGAGAGCAAGCCCTGAACGAGCATGAATACGAATGGAGAAGCCTACGGGGATATCAAAGACCAATCCCGTTGGAATCATCATGCGTTCGCCAGGATTGACAACAGCACAACGAGTCTCCCCATCAGTCACGATAGGACTACTGATCTTTACGGAGTCTGCATTGAAGCCCTCAATGCGAGTGGCGTTCTTGGCAAAGTATGCTCGTAGATCAAAACACGCTGACTCTTCCGACCCAAAAGTCAGGTCAGAGATATCGGTATGGAGCAAGTGACACTTAAGGGTAAGCGCGTGGTTCATAGTGTAGGGATTGTATCACCGATTCAGTTGTCAGTCAAGGGGTTCGGCAGATCTTTTCCTGCCGATGTTGTACTTCGGTACAAGTTCCCAATCCCGCTTCTCTCCGAAAGGCAGGATTTTTAAATATGAAACAGGAACTACAGGATCCTTGCTTTTGGCAGGTTCAACCAGAGAGATCAATCCCCACTCTGCCAACAGGTTTGCAATTGTGTTTCTACGGGCTTGGTCGCTTTCAGGGAATGTCGTTGGCATACCATCCAACATGAACAGTTCCTTGAAGTGAACAATGTAGTACTTGCCTTTCTTATGAAGGATATGGCAAGACTGAAATAGTTTGTTTTCGGTCTTGGAAGAGATACCGATTCGTGTCAGCGTTTCCTTGACCTTTAGGAAGTTTTCCTGCTGTGGTAGGGTCACTTCAATGAAGTTTGATAAATCCATGACGATTCTCCTGAATGTCGTATCAGGAGTATTTAGTCATAAGAAATTTCAAGACTTCTTTGTTCCACCTTTATTCAACTTTTGCTTGATATTCTGCACATCTTCGGTGGTCAGCATGGTAGCGTATTCGGTTGCCCTGCGGCGACTAACTCCGAAATACTCTACGATCATATCCTCTAGATCGTCCTCCTCTGCCTTGATCCACTTGGCAAATCGCTTGCGCTTTCGGACGGTGGCATACAGATAGTCATACTGCATTCGCTTGTCTAGGAATGGCGCAGCGTTCATCTCGTTGGCGGCAAGCAGGGTATCTGCGGTGAAGGATAGACCACGGTTGACTAGAAAAGGCGTGTATGCCTTCTCCAAGTCTTGGTTCCCCTCTAGTAGATTTCCCGTCTTCTCATTGATACTCTTCACGAACTCAAACGGATTCATTTCTTGCCCTTCTTTTCATCATTAACATTCAGTATGTCCTCAAGATCCTCGTCTGCCTGTATGGAAATAATCAACTTCACAGGAATGTAGATCCACTTGTTTTTGTCGGCATCAAAGAAAGAGTGCAACAGAAATGAGTCATATGCATTGATGCCATGATATCTATCAATGAGTGGGGCTTCTACGAAATCATCATTGAAACCTGCATTGCGATACTTGACTTTTGCCTTCTTCTTCTTGCCGTCAATATCTTCGTAGTGAATTTCCAAAGTCTTGGGATTCACTTTTTCAACAATTGCGTCAAGCCATTTCGAAAGAATCAGTTCGGACGCACCTGTCAATTCAAAAAGAGTAGTGACCTCATCAATGATCTTTGCTTGGCTCTTGGTTGCCTTGATTGCAAAGTAGTCGTCACGCTCTTGCATGAAAACCCTACGAATCTTTTCGCACTCTTCAATGTATGAATTGTAGTCGTACTTGCTTGAGAGACTTTCAACAATAGCGACAGTCTTGTCTATTTCTTGTTCGGTCAATTGTTGACTGACTTGTATGACCTTCTGCACGGGATTGGATAGTCCATTCGCAGCAATCAACTCCTCGCGGAGCAAATCGTTCACTTCGGAAATCTGTTTGCGATACTCGTCAATGAACTCCTTGATCTTATACTTCTTGTTGATCAAGTGTATAGAGATGGATAGATCATTTAAACTTTGAACTTTCTTGTCTATCATCGCTACCTCCTGTTCCAAGTATTTATCGGAAAGCGCAATCAGAGGCAAGCATCAGACAGCAAGCAACAAGGTTGATTTCCTGATCGGCAACGAAGGCAGACTTATACTGATATTCCGAGAGAATCAGAACTGCTTGTGGAATTGAAGACTGCTCAATGTTGTCCTGCAAAGCATCATAGATCCTGCGAAAGATACTTGCCATCTCCTTGTCGGCATTGTCAACCGCCCACTTACGGATGCTGTTGAAGTCCTTCTTCTTCATCGCGTCAATCAGATTCTTGACGGTGATATCCGAAGATGTCGCCATGATCCCGCTGTCAATGGATCCCGAAACAGAGTAACGCTGAATCAGATTCAACACTCTGCGGAAGTCAGGAAAATTCTTGACGATGAGTTGTGCAACTACCTTCTCATCGTAAGCAATCTCTTCGCTGTCCATCACGAACTTCGCACGGGCAAGGAAGTCTTGCGCGAGTGTCGGCTTCTCCTTGTTGGGAATCTTGAAGTCAACCACCGTGCAACGCGAGTGCAGCGGTTCAATGATCCTGCTCTTGAAGTTGCAAGTCATAATGAACCGACAGTTTGCTGCGAACTCTTCAATGAACCCACGGAGTGCGGGTTGCGTAGACTGCGGATTGAGATAGTCAGCCTCGTCAAGGATGACAACCTTCTTCCCCCCGCCAAGGGCAACGGTAGATGCAAAGTTGCGAATACGAGTTCGCAATACATCAATACCGCTGTCCTCACTTGCGTTCACGAACAGGTAATCAATACCTAGTTCGTTGCATAGTGCCTTGGCTACCGTAGTCTTGCCGCAACCCGCACCTCCATTGAGAATCATGTTGGGAACATCGCCTGTCTTGGCGATATCCTCAAACATCTTCTTGATGTCATTCGGAAGTACGCAGTCTGCAATCTTGGTCGGACGATACTTTTCAACGAGTAGCGACATTACCTACCTTGCTGTTGGAACCCTCAAACACGCTGTCGGCTTCAAGGGAGATCCAATAGGTAGTGCCGTTCGCGTTGCGGAACTGACTGACCTTCTTCTCGCTGATACCCACTTCGTAGGTGCCAGGAATCATCTTCAGGTTTTCCGTCTTGAACAGGAAAGAGAATGATGTCCCGCTCTTGTTCTCGCCTACATCAATGCTGTAGGAGTGGCTTGTGGAATCCTTGCGATCAAACACGCGCAGGATCATGCGACCGTCCTCAGTAGACTCAAGCGCAAGATCAGGAGCCTGAAGTACAGATGCAGCCTTCTGCAACTCGTTGTAATCCTTGCTCGTCAGCGTGAAGTTTACGGGCGTGGACGGCATCTTCAACTTCTTGTCTGCCTTGACGAGAAGTTCAGGTTCGCTGTAGTAATACTTCACCGATGCCTTGCTGCCTTCGGAGGAGATCTCAACATGATCTTCGGTGAACTCAAACTCGGGATCCTTGAACAGGCTCACCGTAGCGAGGAACTTGGATAGATCCCAAATACCGAACTCAACATCAAAGGTCTCGGTGACATTCGCCTCTGCGAGAATGTTCTTCGTTGGGCTAATCGTGGTGAGAGTGCTTCCCTCCTTGACGAGGAGGTTGCTATTGATCGTGCTGAAATTCTTCAGGATGGCGAGTGTGTCTTGACTGATCTTCATGGTGTAATCCTTTCGGGGTTGTGAACAGTATAACCAATCCCCGCAGGAAGTCAAGCGTTACAGAGGAGTTTTCTATAGCCCCCGACTTATGGCGTAAGATCCTTTCTTGAAGAATTAGAAAGCACCTCTCTGATTTTAGTAATAGGCATCGCATATAAACATTGCCCTGTTGAATTTTTTATGATAACAATACCGATGCATTTGCCATCTATTGCTCGGTATAGACCGCCTCCACTCAATCCTGGTCCTCCCGCGCAGTCCGTTTGAATGAACTTCCTGTCCGAAGGATCGGCAAGAGGATCGCGGTTGGCGTGTTGGATGATGCCCGATGAAACATTGTTTGCATCAAGCGTTGTGTTGCCGACTGTAAAAACTCTTTCACCAACCCTAACTTTTCCTGTGTAGAATTCAGAACTTTGTATTTCATTTGGTGGCTCTCTTTCTAATTCCAAGATTGCGAAATCGTTATGGGGATCAACATATGCAACTTTTCCTACGGATGCAAATTGAAGACTGTCTTCATTGTCTTTTGAACAAATGAGAATTGGTTTTGTTCCAAATGTTTGATTGACCAAGGGTTCGGAAAGATCATCCCCTTTGGGATCTTGGGTTATTATTTCGGGAGTATCGGCAATGATATGAGATGCCGTAAGCACATAATGCTTACCATTTTTCCGATACACAACGCCAGAACCAACTCCATCGGGATACATCACCACCACATTACACCCAATAATGTGATCTATCACTTTATACTTTTCGGTTTCCTGCTGCTCGTAAAATGACGAAGGGCTGACACCCGTGCAGGATGCCAGCCCTAGTGCGGCGACAATGGTTGCTGCGGCAACCATCCCTAGATGATTCTTCCCCATGTTGAGCCTCCTTTCACAAATCGGCTCCGTCACAGGTATTTATCAGAATCTCAGGTTTTGCAAACATGGCATGGAAGAGAAACTGGCTCGGAAGGATTTGAACCTTCAACCGTCCCGTTAACAGCGGGATGCACTACCGTTGTGCTACGAGCCAATAGTGATACAGATTGTCTGATTACCGCAGTACGACCGTATCATTACGCTGCGAACGGCAAGCCTTTCTCCATACCCGTGCCGATTCGGGATGTTAGCATACGATGCAAAAGCCGTTTAGCGGTCTTACAATGCAAAGGGGAAAGACGAAAAGCGAACGATGGGATTCGAACCCACAACCTTCGGTTTGGAAAACCGAGACTCTACCGTTGAGTTACATTCGCAAATATTCAATTGTCAAATAGCGCGAGTGGGATTCGAACCCACACTTTGTTGATTTTGAGTCAACTGACTCTGCCGTTGGTCTACCGCGCCATGTTCTCGTTTCGTGATCTCTTCTTCAAGCATTCGGCAAATGGCATCGTTGATAGTGATATCGTGCTTATGAGCGTATAGCGCGATGCCAGCCAAAGTCCTGTCATCAAGATCTAGTTCAACTTCTTCGTACTTCTTGTCGCTCATGTTGTATGATTATACCCCCGCACCCGCAGATGTCAAGGGGTAATTAGATCATTTCCGAAGAATCGTTACTGATCCGTGTGGATTTCTTCGTCCGACATTCCACCCGCGATGCACAAGGCGTACATGATCCCCATGAAGTAATTGTATTCAGAGGGAAGCAAGGTTTCGGGAGGATTGGTGCGAGAGAATTCAACAAGGAGGATTCCAAGGTTTTCCCCAAAGTAATTCCCTAGCGCGTCACGACCTTGTTCACTCGCATCAATCCACATATTGTAGGCTTCGTCAATCTTGGCTAGGCGATTGCTGATGCTAAAATTTGATGGCGTTGGAATGTGCATTTGCTTCTTTCTAATCAGAGGTTCTTATGAATACGAGACTGAAACTTTTGACTTTTCCATCCATGCTTCTTTCTGAGTCAGACCATCCCACACAGCCCGTGCAAAATCCACATGGACACGGTGCGGCAGTCCGTTGTTCAGAAAGTCATAGTCGCACACACCAAGTGCTGCGCCTACACTCAACCCACGAATACCCGTTGGTGCGCGGAACTCTATGCTGATGTAATCGGGATCATCATCCCTTTTGCAAAAGACGAGAGCATCGCCGTGGGAATTGATTATCTTCCACTCTTGGTGATTCATGTAGTCCATCTCACTTTCTTTTTATCAGTTGCGAATGCCGCCAAAGACCTTGGCGTACCCACGATCCGCGTAGAGTTTCTTGGCGAGGGTGATAACTTCGTTCTCGTCAATCGGATCGGTGAACTCAAAGTTGCCCCACGCCGTCCAATGCACGGTATCGGTGGCATCCTTAAAGCCGATGCGCTTGCCGAACTGCGTACTGCCGACCCAAAAGAGAACGCCCTCCGTGCCGATGGGAACCTTGCGTCCCCGCGTCACCCGAACCCTCATACCCTTGCGAGGATTCGCGTAGCGGCGACTCACCAAGTCGTGACGGATTTCGTCCATGAGAGCGAGGATCGCGTCTGTACGGGCTTGCTCCGTGGCATCAGCATTCGCCTTGCGGATGCCCTGCGGGGTGAGCAGCGTGTGCCACCATTGTGTAAGCAGAGTATCGGACTCAACGAGAGCAGTCGCGGCATCTCGCACACGGGTCTCCTCTTCGCGGTTCGCGTACTTATCAGAACCAACACTAGCGAGGATGGTGCGCGTCATGTTGACGGTGTTCGTTCCCGCACCGCGTCCCGTAACGATGAGCCAAATGGTTCCGCTAACGAACGGGTCGTAATCGGAAGTTTCGGGTCGCTGCGTCATTACCTCCACCTCAATGGAGGCAGAGTAGTACTCCGTCAGATTCAATTCTGAAAGCCGCTTCTGAACGGTCTGCGTAGAACAGATCGTCAGGCGAACGCCGTTCTCAACCAATACGGTTGAGGCAGCACCCGTAGGTGCGCGAAGCGAGTCTGGCTTCCAAGGTAAGGCGAGGGTGGTCATCATCGGGGGGTCTCCTTTGTTACTCCCCAATCTTATCAAAGTGCCACCCCCATGTCAACCCCCTATTTCAATATTAGGTTATCAGACTTTCAGTTTTGGGTCGGGACTCTTAAAGTCCGTTTTTCGCATGGCGGTCTGCATAATCATGCTCTTTTGGTTTCTGTCCCAACTCAAGGTGAACGGCATATTCAGATTTTTGCTCACATCATTAATAATGGCTTTCCAATTCACGGGGTGATTCTGAATGTCCTTGGCGTACTTCCGATAAGTCTTATTGAAGGCATCCTGAATCTCTGCCACGCTGATTGTGGTATCTCCGCGTGAACCATTGATGCGTTCCCAGAAATGCTTGGTGAAGGCAATGTCCAACTTTGCATTTGCAAACATTGAATCCAAGACACTCTCAAGACTCTTCAGAGTATTCCACGAAACGCGAGTGACATTTGCGGTTGCCTGACCAATCTTCTTGACACCACCGCCTACTCCCGAAACTATGCCTTCGTCCAATGCCATGAGCAACTTGGGATTGATTCTCTTCTTCTGGCGACCGACCTTCTTCAACGAACCGATGCCAACAGTCTCTTCAAGGTTTTCGTCCAAGTCCCAATGCCCATAGTGTCCTGCTGACTTCAACTTTTTCTTCATCTCCGCATAGGTGTACTTGAAGTATGCACCCTTCTCGTTTGGCTTGATGCCGCCGATTGCATAGTAGGCTCTCTTGTCCATGCGGATATCGTTACCATTAGATTGATCAATGACTGTATCGCCATCCTCAACCCATGCATGGGGGAATCTCTTGCCACGCACCGCTCCTTGCCCACGAACCAATGCATGAACCAAGATTGTTCCCTTGGGATTGTTTGCCTTCAACTGCTTTCCAAAGAAGGAGGAGTTGTATTGCATCATTAGGTTCACGGCGGCTTCCATGCAGTCGCCGTCACCATTGTAGCCTTCGGAAATGTAAGTCTTGAAGTTCAGCATGACATAGTATCTATAAAAACAACAGAGAGCCTTTCGGCTTTCTGCTGCAAGGGAAAGGTTCCGACAGGCGTAGCCAAGGTGGCGAATTATTTTTCTAGTGTATCGCCCACAATATTTGTGGCAAGTGGTTGCTTTGACCGTTCAATATTACAATTAGCGGTTTCATTTTTTAAATTGTAATAGTACGAGTCATCCTCTCCCTCAATAAGCCAACGGTCACTCGCGGCTTCGCAGCGGAACACTTTATTGTCAACTTTAAAGTCGGGATTTGTGGGAAAAGGATTAGTAACAAAAGACATATGTTTCCAAAATATTCTATTGTTTGGTTGTAGCGTGTAGCAGCCGTTATCCAACCGTATCAGGTGCAGGGACTTGTACTGTGTTGGTTCGTCACTGTACGGATTGCCGTACCAATCAAAAGACATCATGTACTCGCCCCATAGTTCTTGCTTGTCTTTCAGAACCACTTTTGCTCTTGCCGCTTTTAGATAGTCGTAAACAACCTCTGTGCAGTTCACAGAAAAACAGTCCCACAACTGCAAGTAGTCCAAAGGCATCTGTGGCGCGGTTTCTTTGTGGCACAGCATATGAATGGGAACTCTGCTTCGGACAAGCCCGTCATCTGTTAGAACATGAAACAGTAGTGCCCTGTCAGGATTTGATTGGGCAGCAAACGCAGTAACCTTCACAAATTCACCAATGTGATCCTTGTGTTGGTACATATGCTCTTTTCTCATGTAGCAGTAAAAATGTGATATGTTTATGTTTAGCATGATGAGCCTTAATGAGTCTTGGATTCTTTTTCATTCAGATACGCAGCAAGCAGCACCATGTAGTTGATCACATCCACACAGGTGTCCATGAAGGACTCGTCCTGTACATTCATCTTGCCTGAATGAATGAAAGACGACAAGCGGCTCATCTTGTCCGTGAGGCGCACCATGAAGCCCTGCTCTGTCTTGCAGATGCCCATAGACTCCACGCGGGTAAAGTTGGCAAACGGTTCCGTGCCGTCCTTGCCTGCGTAGTCGCGGTTCTTCTTGCTCATTAGTTCGCGGGCTTGCTTCGTAATCTCTTCGTGAAACTTCAGTAGTTCATCGCGTGTCATATTAGGCTCCCTTGTTAGCGTCCCATGAAAACTGTCCCGTGCTGCCGAAGCCGCCTTCGCGCTGCGTCTTCTTCAGTGGCGGGTGGTCGATCTTGCTGAACTCCACAGGCTGATTCCGCACCAGTTCCGCTTGGCAGATGCGCGACCCGTTGGGAATGCTCACCAAGCAGTTGCTCATGGCTGTCACCATGACCTTCAGTTCATCGGTGTAGTCAGAGTCAATCACGCCCTCCGCGTTCGCAAGCACCAAGCCCTCCTTCAGCGCGAGTCCACTACGGGCATGGAGGCGAACGGAATAGCCTTCGGGAATATCCAAGATGAGTCCCGTGGGAACAAGGAACCGCCACCCCGATGGGATGTCAAGCACACCCGCAGTGGGAAAGATTTCCATCTTCACATTCTGCGGACCGTATGCGACTACGGGCTTGTGTGCGTCCCAATCGGTGTCAGAATTCTCGCGGTCGTAGTGGAAACGAGCGCAGATGTCAAAACACGCAGAGCCATCCGTTGCGAATGTGGGAACCGCTGCGTCTGTGTCGGGAATGAGATAGAAACCAAGTGTTGGCTTGTCCATGATGAAGTCTCCTTTGAGGGGATTGTATCACAAGACAGCGGGAAGTCAATCCCACTGATTCAGAATCTTGTTGTTCTTTACTTTTTGAATCCGCACACCGCTGCGGCGGTCGTGCTTCAGCACAGTGGTGAGTTTACCTTCGTAAATCTTCACTCCACGGTGCTTGGGCTTCACGCTGAATGAGTCGTAACGAACAAGCAGTTTGCCCTCGTCCTGCTTGGGCTTCGCGGAGTACGAGGTTTCCTTCACCTTCAGTTTCATCGGGTGTTCTTCGGAGCCACCACGAACTGTCCCTGCATGAGTTCATCCGTGGTGACACCCTTCTTGATGTCAAGCGAGTATTTCCACGATCCCACGCGGACATAGCCCATCGTGGTGGCATCGGCGGTGATGAGAATGCCGCCAGTGAAGACTGCACCTGTTTCGCCCCTGTTGAGGAAGATGCCGCCGCTGCCGCTGATGCCAGCCGTGGCACCGAACTCACCCGTGACACCGCCGCTCGTCACTCCCGATGTAGTGACCATGAGGTACAGTTTGGAGGATTCGCTGTTCGGGCGTACATGGAGTCGTGCAGTGTACCCCGTGAGGTCAACAGGGTTGTTGTTCTCGTCAAAATATTCCACATGAAAGTTCAGGGTGGAATGCTGCTGTGCGTTGATGTCGTAGTACGCCGATGCCATTAGAGTGCCTTTGCCTTGTTGGCAGCGTTACGGGCGCGGTTTTGGCTTTTCCGTAGTGCTGATGCCTTGCGATTGCGGCGGGTCACACTGCTTGCAAAACCGCCTCGTCCCTTGCCGCTTGGTGAGTTCTTTGCCATCGTTACTTTCTCCGCTTGAAGGTTCTTGTCTTATTTATGGTAGGAACAGTCTGCGGAACAGGAACCTGCTGCGGTTGCATACGCCCAATCTGCTGCACCTTCTCAAGGTACGCCCCGTGGTTCTTCTGATTGCGCTCAACCTCGCTCTCGGGGAGGCGGTTCTGCTTCAGTAGCACCTCGCAAGCCTGTAGACCCGTGTTGTAGTCATGCACATAGAACGCGGTGGCAGCCAGTTCGTCCAGTGCCATCCACTTGTACACATTGGTGTCAATGAACAGAATGTCCTGCTGCGGGTATGGAATCTGTGCGGCTTCCTTTGCAAACAGATACGCGGCTCGGGGGCGACCGTTCATGCGGAGGAACCGCGAGATGGCGTGGAGTGGTTCGGCGCGGCACGGGCGATAGTCATACGCATCAAGGAACTTCTGCTGAACCACTGGCCAGGCAGAATCCTTTGAGATTTCGCAGAGCGCGATGCGGAACAGCGAGTAGTAGCACTCCTCTTCCCATCCGCCCATCTCCACCCGCTTGTAGTACGCATCAATCGCCTTATCCCACTGCTGCGAGTCAAAGTAAGACTGTGCCAGATAGAACTGGTAGCGTGAGTTGTTCGGCTCCGTCTTCAGAGCCTCTACGAGCAGGTCGGCATCCTTGGAGTACTTCTCCACGGGGGTCACATTGCCGTTGCGCTCCTGACCAAGGGTACGCGCCTCAAGGTAGTACTCGCCCTCAATCTTCTCTTGGTGGAGCGGCTGCTTTTCGCAGTGTGCGTATTCGTGGAGTATGCCCACATACTTCCATCCTATGCCTGTCTTGAAGATTTGGTTGCGCCACCACACGCACTGATCGCGTCCGCACTTGATGGCGTAAGCGTCAGCAGTGAGGTTCTTGCCGCGAGGATACTTGAATCCCCCGACCACGCGGTCATCGGCATCAATCATCCAAGCATAGTCTGCCTTGCCTGTGCAGAGGTCAAGTGCCTCGGTGCGGTTGTGTCCAAAATTGATCCACGGACGCTCAATCAGTTCGCCTGGAATTCCCTTCTCGGCAAAATACTGTTTGATGTACTCCTGAGTTCCATCTGTGGAACCTGTGTCCACGATTACCCAGTAGTCAATGTGGGGGTGAACCGAGTCCAAGCACTCATGCAGGATCTTGGTTTCGTTCTTGACGATCATAGAGAGGCATACTGTAGACATTGTTCACGATCTCCTTGTACGGTTATTTATGCTCGGCAATCCAGTTTTCAACCTGTTACTAGTGCTTTCATAATAATCTCCGATGACTAATCAATCTTCGATAGTATGTTGGATGTTGAATAACCAACTATCTTCGGGAAAAAAACAATGGATTTTGAGTAAGACGATCCAACCACAGTTTTGGTCTTGTATTCATCGCCTATCACCATCACATCAGGTGTCAGAATACGAATTATGTTTTCTAGTTCTTCCGTATTGTCGTATATGTAGACACGATCAACACTCTTGATAGACAGTAAAAATTCAGCCCTGTCGTTTTCACTATTTATGGGTCTGTTAGATCCCTTCATTTCCTTCACCCTACGATCAGAATCTATTCCCACAAAGAAAGAACAGGATCGTTCCTCTGCTATTTTTTTGCAATGGTCGAACATACGAACATGACCTATATGGAGTACATCATAGCAACCATTCGTCCACACTACACCTGTCGATTCAGAGTTGTACTTTCCATAAAATACTTTCATTCTCTCTTATCCCACTCCGCAACCGATATAGCCTTGTCGTCAATGAATAGATCAACATCGGGCTTTCCCATAATGATCTTGTGGTGCTTGATTCCAAAATCGTGAATCTGCTTCACTGTAAACTCGTAAAGATCCCTGCCTGAAGCAGAACCTCTTGCCGTGAAGAGCAGTATCATATGCCCCTCATCGTACAGACGATTTACCCTGTCTATTCTGTGCTGTATGGGTGTTGAGTTTTCGTAGTCGCTTCCCACGGTGTGTACTAGGGTGTTGTCAATATCAAATGCGTATCTCATCCCTGACTATCTCCTGGAGCAACACGGTAACTGTCGTTGTCAAAGTGTTGCGTAGAAACTTCAAATATTGTCGCGTCTTCCAATGCTTCCAATTGGTGCGGATACCCTGGTAGATTATGAATTACATCACCCACTTCGAGAAGTTCCCAATGCTGCTTTGCAGTAGCAGGATCAATCCAAATGAGTTTGAATCGTCCGCGTGCAACATACCATGTCTCATCCTTCAGCAGATGATAGTGCATACTGAACTTCTTGCCCGCCGTGAAGTTCAACAACTTCCCACAGTACTTCTCATTATTGGCAAAGATGATTTCGTTTCCCCAACCCTTTGGCACAATCTCGGATCGCAGTTTCTTGCTGTTCATCATATACAGTCCTTTCACATATAAGAATGATTTACCAAGTAATCAAAGTACTTCTGTACTCCGCTCTCAAGGCTAGTAAAGGCATCAGCCCAACCCATAGAGCGTATTGCCGTTGTGTCTGCCTTCGTGTTCCGCTGATACTGTGATTGCAGGTCTTCGGGCATGGGAATGTACTCCTTTTCACCACCTCCAAATGACCGCATCACACAATCGGCAACGCTTTCAAAACTCTCTGCGGTGCCTGTGCCAAGATCATACACTCCTGCTCGGGGATTTTCAAACGCATTGTATGCAACTTTGCAAACATCTTCAACATAGATGAAGTCGCGTCTGTAGTCCGCAGAGTTCTCAAATATCTTGATTCTCCCTGTCTGCTTCAGTTCGTTGTACCACTTGAGGATCACAGAAGACATCCTGCCCTTGTGGTACTCGTTTGGACCGTACACATTGAAGAATCGGAGGCACACTGCTCCATCGCTGATGGCTCGTTCGCTGTCTAGTTTTGACTGTGCATACGCATTCACTGGACCATTTCCGTGACCGTATACCGCAGCAGACGAACTGAATACCATCGGAATGGATCTTTGTTTGCAGACTTCTGCGAGTGCTTGCGTGTATTTGATATTGTAGTAGTCAATCTTGCTTACATCTCGTTCAAGAGTATTAGATATTGCTCCAAAATGAAACACTCCACGAATGTTGCCTGATGGAAGTATTGATTCTGTATCCAATGATATCGGATGAATCGACTGCAACTTACACTTTTGTAAGTTGGTATAGTTTGCACGAATAGCATATCCGCGCTGTGTATCCACATCAAAATCATCAATAGCAACGACATCATCGTGACCCATTCGATTCAGATGTCCAACCATTACGCTGCCAATAAACCCCTGCGCTCCAGTCACGATAATCATAGTATCGCATCATCTTTCAAAATTGAACTGTAGCAATCACACATGAACTTTATTCCATCGGAAATACTGGTCTTTGGTTTCCAGTAGTTCAAGATGTTTGTATTGGGATCATTTCTTGCGTTTCGCTGAACGCAATCGCCATCCACGGATGGAACTACATCACACGGTATGTTGGATTGAACGATCTTCGCAATGTCCAGTATTTTCACCCACTCAAAACTAGACACATGAAAATCTTCCGATCTATCAATCGAATCGTAAATCATAGACAGTTGATATAGGCACTCGCAGCAGTCATCCGCATATAGAAACTGACGCTCTTCCATTCCATCTGTCATCATGTCAATAGTTCCAGTATTGATAGCCTTCTTTATGAAGTCAGTTATGACATGAGATTTCTCTTCGTCGTTTTCAATACCATACACATTCCAGAATCTAGCAACCAAACCATTCAGTGATCTTGTATAGCGTTCACCGAGTCTCTTCAGAGTTCCATATGAAGAATACTCCATGCTAGACATCTGTGACGATGCGAATACGAAAGGCTTTTTTGATTCGTTCAGATAATGAAACGCGGTGTTCATTATTTTGATATTGTTGTCTATGAACTGATAGGTATCTTGATACCGTTTCAAGTATCTTGCTCCACCAACATCAAACGCTAGAAAATAGACAAAATCCGCCGCATCCATCTTTTCCTTCAAAAGATCATTTGGATATTTTCTGATGTCGTGATCTTCTGACAGGACTATATCAAAACTGTCAACGATGTGTCCACGATCAATCAGAAATTTTGTCAGATGACTACCGATTTGTCCAGAAGAACCAAGTATCAAATATCGCATTAGTACTTCCTCAATATAGTGAGTCCATTGCAAAACGGAAGAGTAGAGAATTCCCAAACATCAGAATCAAGACCGTATACTGCGGCAAATGGTCCGCCGTTTCCAAACTCACCGCATCCATCATCTGTGTTGTAATTCGGATGGGTTCTAGCCATGAGATCATGGAGAAGTATTACCGTATTTTTGTCGCAATACGGTTCTATAAGGTCGATCTCTTTTCTTACATGAATGCCGTCATGCCAATCATCAATAAAAATTAGATCGTAGCGAGAAGTATTTTGATTTAGAAATTGAATGGCATCCGATTTGACGAATGTCCAAGAGTCCTTGAGATCATCTGGACAAACGAATAACGGGTCTTCAATATCAACAGATGTGAGATGACCCTTTAGGATATTAGCGGCTGTGAGTAGCGGTAGAGTTGATCTTCCGTGCCTGACTCCCAATTCCAAAAAGTTTTTGCCTCTTGTTGTAACGCCAATTCCAAATATAGCAGCAGACAACTGATCAGAATCCCAGTCACCATCTACCGTTGTTTTCAGTATTTGATCTATGTGATGTTGCATCAGTATATTTCCTCTTCAAATTCTACACTGCTCAATCCCCAGTCTTCAGTGTTTTGTGTTGTTTTGTATTTTACAAAAGCATCTTCTATGTTGTTCCGATGAGTAGACTGATCTTTTTTCCAAAAATAAGGGTTGTTTTTGTGATCCAGATGAAAGACATCTATATCCAACTCGCTAGTTTTTAGACCATCAAAATTTGCAGCCTTGACCATGACATTTCCATCACTATAGCACCGATACAACATTTTTTCTTCAAATCCACGAATAGAACTCCACACATTTCTGTGTCCGACCTGAAAATCGCCAGTTCCTACGCATATCGAAAACCGTTCCCACGGAACATCATTTCCATAGTAATCACGATACGCATAGCAGCGTTTCATTCTTTCCATGTTGTGCTTGTTCTCTTTTAGAACTTGTATCTTGTGTTCATCTTTCAGGCAGATCAACTGCGTAAGATGAACCTGATCGGGAACATTGTACTTTGCAACAGCATACAGAGTAGACGGATCTAATGTTCCTTCATCAAACTGCGACGGGATTACATCAATATTTGTTGACACTATCCAATCGTGCTTTGCTCTTCGTATGCCAATATTCCGAGCAAGAACTTCACAGCATGGCTGTATGTTGGGATCGGGAAAATGTGATTGCACGAATACCTTTGGAACAACTATGCTCCTGATCTTTTTTGTTGGAATCAGATGCTCTTTTATTTGAGAAAACAAAGGCAAATCGTGAGGCGAGTTCCAATCAACAAGAATCACCTCATCAAACACAGATGTCATTGAGTTTATGCACTGAATTGATCTTTCAGCAAGAAATAAACCATAGTTGTCGTTTCTAGTTGGGATCACAGCAGTCTTCATATTGTAGTCACTCCCCGATGCTTAACCACTTCAGAGGCGCAAAAGTTAGCAAACTTGATCGACTCGTATATGTCTTGCGTGTCCAAGAATTTAACACATAGAGCAGCCATGAAACTGTCTCCCGCACCAGATGTGTCCTTTACTTCAGCCTTGCTAACAGGATAGCGTTTACCTTGGAACTCACAACCATCCCCGCCCATAGTACGGATGATTTTCGATTGTATATTGGGGGTAATGAATGACTTGGAATTTCTGTACTCGTAATCGTTTATCTTGATGTACATGGCATTACTTGCCCAACTACCAAGAATTTTCTTCGTGTCCAAAAACACACATGGATGCTGTTCGCAAATGTATGTGATGTCTCTTTCGGAAAGAAACCCCTTGTTGTAGTCCGATACAACGACAAGATCATAGTTCAAATGAAGATCGTCCAGATTGATTTCTAAAATAGTAGAAGGACTATCCACTCGCATGAACATATGATTCGTGTTTTGATGAACATATCGGGTTTTGGTGATATCCCACCATTTAGTGTTGGTGTGCAAGTCGCACTTTTTGTACTTTAGAATATTTCTCTGCACATTCGCTGCCATGCCAGGATTTTCTGTTTGCTGAACAATGTTCAAAACAGGAACAGGAGCATCTGGGCAAAGTCTAGTGCAGTCGCAATAAACAAATACATCACGACAACTATCACCAATTATTAGAATTTTTGCAGGTTCGTTTATCAAATCGTATCCTTTGGACCAAAGTTCAGTTCATCGAATGATAGTTCATATGATAGCGGCTGCTTGCCAACCATCTCCAAAATAGCATCAGCGATAGAAGCCTTGGTCGGATAGTAATGCTTTGTAAGATGGTGCGATGTAGGAACTGGTACATTCGGAGCAGCCAACTTCACAGGAGAGCATTTGAGTGATGCGAAAGCATCAATACAAACGCGGGATACAATTTCAGACCCGATATTGAATGCGTCATTGCAAGTGTCCACTGTGATAAGTCTTCCTGTCTTGCGGACGGATTCTATGATTGTTGGATAGTCAACGGGATTAACGCTCACTAGATCAATCAACTCAACGCTAACGCCAGAGTCTTCGATCATCCGAATTGCCTTCATCGAATCAATAAATCCGTCTGCATAAGCGACAACTGTCACATCTCTTCCTTCTTTTGCAACTACACTCTTTCCTAGAGGCTTCGTGTAATACTCCTCTGAAACCTCCTGCTTTATATTCTTCACCCACAGATGCTCCAAGACAACAACTGGATTGTTGTCTTCTATGGCAGCAGCAATCAATCCCTTTGCCATAACTGGAGTTGACGGGATTACGCATTTCAGACCAGTGGTATTTCCAAACATGGAATAGAGTGATTGGGAGTGCTGTGGTCCAGTTCCCCATTGCCTTCCAACTAGAAGACGAATCACCACAGGAACAGGATTGTCTCCACCAAAACTGTAGTTCCACTTTGCTGCTTGAGTGACAATAGCATCAATACCAAACAAGCCAAACTCAACGCGATCATGCTGTATGATCGGACGAAGACCATTGATTGCTGCTCCAACACAAGAAAGGGTAGTAGAAAACTCGGAGTTCGGTGTATCGAACACCCGATCAGGGTAGATGTTTTTTAGTCCAGGAGCAGAGACATAGTTTGCTCCAAGACCCATGATGTAAACACGAGGATCACGCTGAATTGATTGAGAAATTGCCTCTTTGATGGCATCTCCATAACTAATGACACGATTATTCGTAGACATGGGTGTATAGATCCTCTTTCACGGGGTCTGATTCAATCTGGCACTTAGCAATCGAATCTCTTATTTCCTGTAGAACCGTCTGTTCGATTTCATCCAATGCTGATGCTTCGATTCCTTTTGAAATCAGGTGATCTCGCATCTTCTTTAGGGGACAAGCCTTCAACCGATTTTCATAAGTATCATGCTGATCTCTATACCAAGAAGTCTTGTCCTTATCATCATATAGCGGAGAACTGTGGGAACGATGACGAAATACATTGCAATGAAGAATAGAAGGAATATTCGTTTCCTTTATGCTCTTGATTGCTTCCGCACAGTTTTCGGACACGCTGAAAAAATCATTTCCGTCAGCCTTGAAGTAGTTTGCACCAAGTCCCTTTACTATAGTCGGGACATCATATTTTTCTGATCGTCTATCGCGCTTTACGCTATTGATCGAATAGTTGTTGTCTTCAATAACCACAAGCAGTGGAAGTTTGAACAGACTTGCAAGATTGATGCTTTCGTAAACGACTCCCTCTTCAGAAGCACCATCTCCCAAAAAGCAGACAACAATGTTATCTGTATGCTGAAACTTTTCAGCAAATGCCATTCCACTTGCAAGACCAATTGCGCTTCCTAGAATAGGAGTGCTGCCAATGAAATTCACAGAACGATCAATCATGTGCATTGATCCGCCTTTTCCATGACAACAACCCGTCTTCTTGCCAAGCATTTCAGCAACCATTCCGTGAAGACTGCCACCCTTTGCCAAGTAGTGACCGTGTGAGCGGTGATTACCGATCATCTTGTCTTCGTGCTTGAGGTTGCTTGCGACCCCAACAGCGATAGCCTCCTGACCAACATACAGGTGAACTATGCTGAAGATTTTGTTGTCAATGTAATGCTGTGCCATCTGCTCTTCAGCAGAATGAATCAAAAACATCTTGCGATATGCGTCAATCAACTTGTCCATTGTTCACATCCTTATCATAATGCGTCCAGCCTTGCCACTACGGAGAACATCTACAGCAGTATTTATCTCGTCAAGCGTATACTCATGCGTGATGATGCTTCTGATGTTCAGCATTCCTGCCTTATACAATTTTACATATCGCGCAATGTCTTCATTAGGCGATGTCTTTCCGCCTTGGGTAGCCTTGATGACCTTTCCATTTCCGCCAAATAATGTGCTGGCATTTGGAATGCTAACAGCCTGATCAGGCTTTGGTTGACCAACCAAGACATATCTTCCTCTGTCGGATAGGTACTGCATCGTTGTAGCAATTGTATCAGGGTTTCCTGTCGTGTCAATAATGACATCAACCTTTTGTCCCTTCATTTCATCAGCCATTCGGTTTGCGTTCACAAAAACACTAGCACCAGCAGTCAGCGCCAGTTGTTGCTTATCTTCTGAAATATCCAGTCCAATGATAGGATAGGCACTAGCCATCCTTGCTCCTTGAATCAGATTCAAGCCGACTCCACCGCATCCAACAATCATAATGCTTTCACCGAATTTGAGATCGACCTCATTGTTGATTGTTCCAAGAGCAGTGGTCAGTCCGCAGCCAAGCAAGGCACAAAGATATTCATCCGTATCAGCAGGAACAACAGTAAGCCTATTTTCCGAAACAATAGAGTATTCGCTCAATGTGGTAACTTTACCGCTTGAAATGGTCTTTCCTTCGATCACATACGATGGAAAAGGAGCCTCTATTCCAGAACCAACTCGCCAGTGCATGACTACTTTATCGCCAACCTTCACGCGAGTAACACCATCTCCAACTTCTTCGACAATACCACATCCCTCATGTCCAAGAAGATGCGGAACAAACTTCTCGTTGCCCTTTAATCCAGCAATCTCTTGTAGTTGCGCTCCGCAAAGACCGCTGACAAGAACCTTAACTTTAACCTGACCGACTTTAAGAGGAGTGAAGTCCACATCCTTGATCACTAGAGGCGAATTGATCTTTTCTAGTACTGCTGCTTTCATGTCAATATTTCCTTTACATTTCGGTATAGTGGTATTTCAAACTGCGGCGGGTTTCGACAATATCTGTGCATGAACAGTTCTTTATTGAGTCCCATGTTGTCTGCCATGAACCCAAAACAACTCTCCATGCAATGAATCTGATTTGCTCTCTCCATTACTGTGGCGTAAGCAAAGATGTTGTCAACTAGTCCTATTTCGGGACGAATGATACGCATCCCTTTAGGAAATCTAGTTTCATCCAATTTGTAACGATAATCATCGTGAACGAATATGTACGGTTCTTTTATATTGTAATGATCGTATATGGTCTTTTCCAACTCAACATCACGATCACATCTAAAGGAGTTCCACTTTTCATTGATGCTTACTTTGTGTTGCAAATAAAAGTTGTCTTCAAAACTTCTACTCATATCAACCCACCTGAAACCAATCAAATATAATCGGTCAGCAACTTGATTGTGATTTATGAATGATATGGCACTTGCGTCATCACATTTAATAAAACCCAAGTTTGAAATATCTCGATACATATAAGCCACAGAACCAATGTTGTGCGGCTTAACAAACATCCAATACTGTTGATCGGGACGAATCAATTTACGAATCAGACCATTGCATATTAAGTGATCACCCAATCCCATATGCTGATAGATAAAAAATGCACTTTGAATATTCATCGTGGATCTCGCGTGTGGAAAATGTATTGGTGTTCTTCCGTATTCTCGCCGTGCTGAACACCCCACTGTGTGGGATCAGGCAGTGTAGTAATGCCGTGCTTCTTTGTCAATAGGCTCCATATGGATTGGTCGTGTCTGTGGTCTACAAATCCTGGTTCAATCCATCCATCCTTGTTTGGGGTATCGGTAAGTAGATGTGGATCACTAATGAGATGAGAATATTCCAATGCTATCGCTATGGATTCAGGAGTTTTACGAAAGCACATAAAACTAGCCATTCGCTGTGGTGTATCTGTATATTCCGTAGTATTCATTCCCATATGAATAAACAGATCACGCTTGGTGTAATACTTCTCTAGATGACCACCTGCAAGAGCAAATCCAATGATTCCCTTTGGATCATTAATCACTGCTTGAAATATGGGTTCAACTCTGCGAACAAACACAGAACCAGAGTCAGAATAAAACAAGATATCGTTCTCGTCCATATTGTGTAGTATTTTATTGATGAAATAAGATTTCCACAACCAATATCCAGCACCCCTCTTTTGAGACAAGATGCCATCATGGCGTACTGCAAATTCTGAGTCAATCTCCGAACGACTCATTTGATACACCACATTGAATCCTGCGGCAAGACCACTCTGGCTATTCTTGAACTGTGATTCCAAGAACTTGCCGTCTGCGTAGTTGAGAAGGATTTTCACTGTTCGTCCTGTGGCACTAGAGAAGTGGTTGTCTGCGAACTGTAGATGTATCCGTGCAGCGCATCCTCAATATGATGCTCTGTCTGAATCTTGGGATACAGACGCATGAGCCAGTCAATGTCTTCAGAAGACTGACCGTTGGCTCCGTACACAGGATTAAACGCCTCGCTCTGTGCAATCTCCCGCCGCCACAGGCACATATGATACGGAGGACGCTTGATGTCGCCAAGGAAGCCGTCTTCGTCCCGCCACAACTGCCCGTGGGGATTTCCGATGCCGAACTCCACATCCATTGGTTCGCCGTTGATGCTGCACCACTGATTGAACGATATGCAGTCCACATCGTTCTCGTCAATGGCAGTCAGGATCTTGCTCATGTAGTCCTTGCTGACGGCATCGTCATCGTCCAAGAACGCAATGTACTTGCCCCGTGCCATTTGCAGGAGGTCATTGCGCTTCTCGGAAATGCTCTTGGAGCGGTTGTCAAGCAGCACAAGAATCTCAACGGATTTGCCCTGCCCCGTGGCATCGGCTTGTTCTTGTAAGTGCGTAACCGCCGCCTTCAATGATTCAAAGCGGGATGGAATGGACAGAATAAGAATGCTAAACTTGATTTCACTTGCTGGTACTGGCATGATTTTCCTCAATCAATTTTTATGATCCAGCAGCCTTCGCCCCAAGGATCATCGTATGACTTGTAACATATTCCATAACGATCTGTATATGAATCGGTGCCTTCTCCCAAAACTTCATGGACTGCTCTACGGACATCTTCGCACCATCCGTAATCGTGACCAGCCAATATGCTTCCCGACTTCATCTTTGGCAACCACGCTTCAATATCTGCTTTCACACACTCATAGCGGTGATCGCCGTCGATGAACACAAAATCAAGCGAATCATCTGCATATTGACTCGCAACAGAAACCGAATCTCCTCGAATGGGAGTTATAATATGCTTTACTCGTTCGGTGTTCGACATGAACTTTTCGTACAGGGTTCCCGATTTCACGGACAGATCATTTTGATGTGGTTCTTCCGTGAAACTTCCCTTCCATGTATCAACACAATCAAACCTGATAACTTTTCCCGAATTGTTTATCTCCACCGCCATGTAAGCAGCAGATCGACCTTTCCAACAACCGACTTCAACAAAGTGGGATTTGGTGGGAAACTGTCGAACAATGTATGAATAAAGATTGGGATATGTGAAGTATCCCTCTTCAAAAATAGGATCTTGCCAGTAGTGTTCAAGCATTTGCGACATTGAACATCTTCTCCATATCAAACTTGTTTGCGGCTCTACGCTTGAATGTTTCACCGTCCACACCGTACATCTCCGCGTTCTCGTTACGAGCGTGGAGGGTATCAAACGGCTCACTCGTCCACTGATGCTGAATGATGCACAGATCGCAACGGCGCAGTTTGTTCAGCGCAGCGCAAACCTGTGTCTGCTCGTTGTCGCAGTACAGGGACTTGTATTCAGGATTGTAGATGTACCCGAACTGCTTGTACAGGGGGAAGCCCATGACCGTGAGGGTCATCAGCGGGTCTTCCTTTGGGCGTAGTCCATCCCAGAACTTGATTGCACCATCGTAGTCAGGAAAAGCCTGCTCATAGCACTTCGCAATGATGTCATCATAACCCATCTGCACGGGCATCATGTCATCAGACGCAAGCAGCAGCACATCGCCGTCCACGCCCTCTAGGTTCGCGTTGCAAGCCTCAATCTTGCTCTTGGAGTTCCCGTAGAAGCACTCAATCTGTGCATTCTGTGCGCGAGTGGCTAGCCACTGCTGCATCTCGGGGTTGTTCATGGTGAGGTCGTCTTCGTCCATCGTGATGATGAAACGCACATCATGCCGTCCGCTAAGGAAGGTAAGATAGCGCGTGAACACAGCCTTGAACTTGTCGGGGCGATTGCGGGTAGGGAACTTGATCACTAGGTTCATTATAAATCTCCGTTGTTCACTCTTCGGGCTTCATGGTCTTCTTTGACCGCCCTATATGGTATTTAGGACACAATTCCCACTCGCCCTTCTCTTTGAAGGGCAGGATCTTTATTTTGTTCAGCGGAACCTTGTCCGTGATCTTTGTCTTGTCCACGATCTTGACCAGTCCCCACTCCTCAAGCAGACACGCGATGGTGTTACGCCGTCCCGTGTCTTCGGTGTTGATGGAGGTTGGTAGATCATCAAGCGCAAACATCTCCTTGAAGTGGACAATATAGTACTTGCCCTTCTTATGGAGGATATGGCATGATTGCCACAACTTCTTTTCGGCTCGGGACGATACGCCAATGCGCGTAAGTGTTTCACGGACTTTCAAGAAGTCATCAGGTTTCTGTAGCGTGACCTCAAGCAGATCGGTTGTCTCAAGGTCAATGTAGCGTTCGTTTTGTTCCATGTTGCGTTCACTCCCAAATATTGAACAGACACGGAACTATTTAGATTAACGCCGCTTTCCACCCTTATCCACCGCCGCAAGTATCTCCTCCACATCCTCTTCAGACAGCACGGAGAGGGCTTCCCGCGCCTTCCGTGTGGAGATGCCGTAGTACTCCACAAGAGCCGCTACACGGGTATCCTCCTCGCGCTTAAGCCACTTGGAGAATCGCTTGCGAGGACGCACCGCACCCCGCAGGAAGTCAAAGTGCATTTTTGAATCCAAGTGGGGGCGGATGTTCATCTCGTTCGCGGCGAACAGCGTGTCGGGGAAATACGACAAGCAGCGGGTCACCACGAACGGAGGATACGACTGCTTCGTGTACGACTCGCTCTCGTCCAAGAGCGGTTCCTTGTTCACATTGATGGCATTCAAATAATCAGTCAGTTGGTGGCTCACTTGAACTTCACCTCCATCATCAACTGCACAAGACACGCCGTCAGATTGATCTCATGGTCGGCTGCAAACGCTGCCTTGTACTGGTAGTCGCCAAGCACAAGAATGGCTTGAGGAATGGAGCCAGGCTCCGCAGTCTCGTACAGGCTGTCGTAGATAGCCCTGAAGATGCGGGTCTGATCATTGTCCAAGTTCTCCACCACCCACTTGCGGACAGCACCGAAATCCTTGGACTTCATGTGCTTGATCAACTCCTTCACAGCCACATCACCCACGCTGTTCAGGATACCCACATCAATCCTGCCTCCTGCTGCGTACCGCTGCAACTCGTTCAGAGTACGGCGGAAGTCGGGGAAGTACTTCATAATGAGTTGGGCTACCACCTTCTCATCGTACTGCACTCCCTCTGCCTCAAGGATTTCCGCTGCCCGCTTCAGGAACTTCACCGCGAGAGCAGGCTTCTCCTTGGACGGAATGCGGAAGTCAATGCAGGTGCATCGGGAGTGCAGCGGCTCAATCACCCTGTTCTTGAAGTTGCAAGTCAGGATGAAGCGGCAGTTGTCCGCAAACTCTTCAATGAAACCGCGAAGGGCGGGTTGAGTGGACTGTGCGTTTGAATAGTCAAACTCGTCCAAGATCACGACCTTCTTGACCCCATCGGTCAAGGACACGGTGGAAGCGAAACTGCGAATCTTTGTCCGAAGGGTATCAATGTTTCCGTCTTCGGAACAGTTGATGATCATGGTATCACAACCAAGATCATTGCAGAGTGCCTTTGCCACGGAGGTCTTGCCACAGCCTGGTCCTCCCGACAACAGGAGGTTCTGTGGTTCTCCCCGTTCAACCATCCGCATGAAACTCTCATGCGTTTCCGTTGGCAAAATGCAGTCTTCCACGGTCTGTGGGCGGTACTTCTCAACCCAAAGACCCTTCACGGTTTCAGTTGTAGTCACGAATCAAGCCTCGTAGGTAGAGTCAGCGTTCAGAGCAATCCAATAGGTCAGCGGTTCATTCTTGTTGGAGAAGGACGAAACAACCTTCTCCGAAATGGCAACGGTATAGTCGCCAGGCAGGATCTTCAGGTTGTCCACATCAAAGATAAACTCAAATGTGGCTCCTGAAGTGTTGTCTCCCACCGCAAGCGAATAGAAGTTGGAGGTCACATCGCCCTTGTCCGTGGCGGCAAGTTCAATCTTGGAACCGTCAGCAGACGAGCGGACGCACAGGTGTCCCACCTGAAGCACGGACGCTGCCTTGATGATGTCCGCGAAATCCTTTGCCGTGAGATCAAACTGCACCACGGGGGACGGCATGGCGATCTTCTTGCTTGTGGAAGTCACCAACTTTGGGTCGCAGTAGTAGTACCGCACACTGGACTTGCCGCTCTTCACCGTGATGTAGTTCTCCTCAAACATGAACTCGGGATCCTTGAACAGGCTCACGGTGCCAAGGAACTTGTTTAAGTCCCAAATGGCAAACGACTTCGTGAAAGTCTCGCCAACCTTGGCTTCCGCGAGAATGTTCTTCGTGGACGACAGAGTGTTCAGGGTGTTGCCCTCGTTCACGATGATGCCAGAGTTGATGGATGCGAAGTTCTTGAGGATTTCAAGAGTTCGCTTTGAGATGGTGATGGTATTAGTCATTGTCTTCGTACTCGTCATAATCAAAGTCTCGCTTTCCTGCATTGTAATCATCCATAAAACGCTTCAGATGTTCCTTCTCATCGTGGCGGCGGCGGCTCTTGTGCTTGCTCTCCACGCTCTTACGAGCCTTCTTCGCGGCGGGGTCACGGCTGTCGTAGTCCATGCGGTCTTGCATCAGAAATCTCCAATGTCCTCAATCAGGTTGCGTAATCCCTTCTCTATCATGTAGTTCAGAATCTTGGCGCGAGAGGGTGTAAACGGCTTATTCCACTCCGATTCAATCTTTGATTCGTACTCGGCGGGAATATTCAGCAAATTGATCAGGGTGCTGTTTCTGTTCCAATTAACTGCGTACTTGTCGGACACCTTGCCCGTGTCCGCGTATTCCTTCAGGATTTCGTCCATACGCTTCTGCGTGACTGGCTTCTGCCGCTTGTCCTCTGCCATGAAGCAGTCATCATCTGACAGAATATTTGGAACTCCGTCAGACGAATCACCGCGAACAATGTGTTCAAGCAGGAACTTCTGCGGTGCATCAACTTCCACGAACTTCTTCAGCAAGGGAGAGTACTGCACGACATTCTGATGGATCTGCAACTGACCAAAATCCTTGTCTCCGCTCAGAATGAGAACCTTCTCGCTCGGAGCGTATCGCTTTGCGAGGAATGCAATAATATCGTCCGCTTCGCATCCCTGCACAAGCATATTCCTGTACGGAAAGATTTCCGCGACTTCGGCGCGGATGCGGTTGATGATGTCATAGAACCGCTCCCACTGCTCGGGATTCTCCTTGCGGTCTGCCCTTCGCTTTGCCTTGTAGAGCGGGAAGAAATCCCGCCGCCACGATGCACCGCCATCCTCGCAGATCACAAGTTCTCCGTACTCGCGGAAGAACTTCTTGCGGTACATCCTGTAGGTGTTCAGCACCATGTGACGAACAAGGTCTTCATCAATAGCAGCAACATCTCTGTGCTGTGCAAAGATGGATGACATCAATACCTGTGTGTTGTCAACGAGAATCATTAGTTCACCTGTAGCAGTAGGCAGTGCTTGTTGATGCGACCCGTGGGTTCGCCCTGCTTTGTCTTCACGCCGTTGAGGTAACGCACCGCAGCGGTAAAAGTCTTGCGGCATCCGTCCGTGTTCTTCAGGAACTCGTCAGGCTTCCGCACAGTCTTCTCAAAGGACTTTGCGGAATCAAAACCAACCAAAGTGGAACCCTTCACCGACAGTCCGCTCTTCGGCTCAACTGCGATGAAGACGGTGGCTTTGTTGTTCTTGGTGTTGAACACGATCAGTCCTTGTGACCCAATGATAGCCTGTGGCTTCGCAGAGTCAACCCCAAAAGCCTCACTTCGGCTGAGGAACTTTAGTCCCTTTATTTGCTTTTCTGCACTCTTGGGCTTCGTCTTGCGCGGCTTGCGGGATGCACGGAGAACCCCGATGCGGTCATCCAAATTTTGAATTGCCGCTTGCAGTATTTCAATCATATACTTCAAAGCCTTCGGGCTGAAGTGGGAATACCCCTCCTTCAGATCGGGGTCTTTGCCGCTGTGTGCAAGGCAAAACTCCTGAAGTACACAATCCAACCGATCCCGCACTGCGAGTGCAAGGGGGCGATTCAAGTCGCTGCTCTTGATCCAATCAAGAATGGAATTGTCCTTGCGCTTGCCGCCACGCACCGCTGCCATAGCGTCATCAAGCACAGGCTCCAACAGGCACAGGGTGGCATCAGCCTTTGCTGCCACACGATCCGCCACGCTTGGACGCTCCACTACAGGAGCATTGGCTCTCGCGCTTTGGAGCAGTTCTGTCAAGTGCTTTTGAATGAGTTCTTGCTGCTTTTCAGAGAACGGGAACCCAAGAATAGCCATGCGGCAGTACGGAGCCACGAATCGGAAATGTTCCTTTCCTGCACGGGTAACGAGTGCCGCGTCTTCGCTGCGTCCGCTTTCTTCCAAGTAATCACGCACCCACACCTTGGCAGACGGGAGTTTGTAATTCTGCCTGTACCAGTACAGTGATTTTTCAAACACTAGATCCAAGTCTTCTGCGGTGGTGGCAGGATCGTAGTGGGGTTCTGCTCCACCCGACAGGATGTTTCGCGCTCGTTCGTTTGAAATTTTCCGACTCATGGTTAGCATAGTTTGCTGAAGTTGTTGACCTTCTTATAGGTCAAGATGTTCTGGAACTTATCTAGCAGTTGGTCAGACTTGTGAGAGATCACAAAGATGTTACTACTCCCGCCCATGCCTTGCAGAATCTTAATTACCTCTTCTGTGCCAACGGCATCAAGAGAGGAATCAAATACTTCGTCAAGGATGAGCAGGTTCGTGTTGGCACTGTTCTTCATTCTAGCAATGTCCCGCCACGCAAGCAAGAGAGAAACATCAATCCTCAATTTTTCACCCTCGCTGAAATTTTCATATGAAAATTCGTCACGGTGGCGGCTCTTGATTATTTCATTAAAGTCCTCGTTCAGGGTGAACTGGGCGAAGAAATCCATTGAAATCAAATACTTGTTGATAATTTTATTGAGAGCAGGAATGTATTTACGAATGATCTTGCGCTTGATGCCGCTGTCCTTCAGCAGCACCGTGGCAATCTCCATCGTGTGCAAGTCCTCAACAAACTCTTTCTTCTGCCCTTCTGCTGCGTCCTCTTCTGCTTGAAGCGTGGTGATGGCATCCCGTTCGGTCTGAATGGAACCCTTCTCCCGCTGCACCTTCTCTGCGAGTTCCTGCAACTGCTTCAGATACTTCTTGGACGAGTTGATGGCGGAATCGGTCTTGTGTGACTCCTGCCGCTTGTCGTCTATCTGCTTCACCACCACATTTGCAATGTCAAGTTTCGTCCGCGCGTCCTCAAGCATCCGCTCCATCTTCTGTAGAGCAAGTGCCAGTTCCGTTTCACGGGCTTCCTTCTTACCGATCATGTCCTCACGGAACTCTGTAGGCAATCCGTGCTTGCACACAGGACACTCCTCGTTCTGCTCGTAGAACGCCTTCTCGACCTGCACCTTCTTCACACCACCCTGCATCTGCTTACGCAATACGCTCATCTGCGAGATGGAGTCCCGCTGCTTGTCCACCGATGCCACGCTCTCTGCAAGTTCAGCAATCTCAGTCTGTAGAGCAGCCTTCCGCTCAAGCAGGGTTTGCAGGGATTCCTGCTCCTCCGCAGCGGACTTCTTGTACGAGTCCAGTTGTGAGTCGGACTTCTCCTCAATCTTCTTGACCATGTCCGCCTTGTGTTCAATCTTCATCTTCACCGTGCTGATCGTGGACTCCACAGAGCGCAGTTCTTCCTTTGTGGACAGCAACCGCGACTTCAGGGCTTCGTTCATCTTGGAGAACACATCAATGTCCAACAGGTTCTCCACGATGTTGCGGCGATCCGCAGCAGGAAGACGCATGAATGGCACATAGTTCGTGGAGCCAAGAATAACCACCTGACAGAAAGTCTTGTAGTTCATCTTGAGGATTTGTCCTTCAAGAATGGCTTGGTAATCCTTTGCATTCGCCGTCTGCTCAACGGTCTTGCCATCCTTCTCAATGGTGAACACCTTCGGAGCAAGACCACGGACAACCTTGTACTTGCTGCCGTTTGATGTGAACTCAATCTCCACCACGCAGTCCTTGCCGTTGATGGAGTTCACGATCTGCGGCAGATTGATGTTTCGAAACGGCTTGCCGTACAGCACAAAGGTGAGGGCATCCAACATGGTGGTCTTGCCCGCACCGTTCTCGCCGCAGATGAGTGTGGTGGAGTGCTTGTCCAACTGCACTTCCGTGAACAGGTTTCCCGTACTCAACAGGTTCTTCCAACGGATTTTATTGAATGTAATCATGGCTTGGCAGTCTCGTTTGCAATGCACTCCGCATACAGGTCACGCACAAGGGTCTTTAGCCGCTTCGGATCAGAAATATTCTGAAGGGCTTCAATCTCCTTGTTGATGATGGTGATGGTGTCCTCACCCAAGTCAACGAGGTCGCTATCCCCATCCCCGTTTTGGTCAGGCTGAAGGTCTTCAATGATCGTGACCCCGTGAGGAGCGGAAGCATATACTGAGTCTACGAACTTCTCAAACAGGTACGGCTTCGTCTTCTGCTCCACGATGATACGCACAAACTTGC
>Ga0181358_1000121_pt1 | contig 32425 bp, 33 predicted proteins | sample Fa13VDMM110SD_FD_130096 | JGI IMG/M metagenome (GOLD analysis project Ga0181358, IMG submission 130096) | Freshwater viral communities from Lake Michigan, USA - Fa13.VD.MM110.S.D | ecosystem: Environmental > Aquatic > Freshwater > Lake | place: USA: Michigan | collected 2013-09-24 | reverse complement strand
GCGGATGCTCAAGCCGCTGCGGATGCTAAAGCTGTTGCGGATGCTAAAGCTGTTGCGGATGCTAAAGCCCTAGCCGATGCTAAAGCTGCTGCGGATGCTAAAGCCTTAGCCGATGCCGAAGCTAAAGGTTTAGCCGATGCCGAAGCCGCTGCCAAAGCTAGGGCCGAAGCCGCCGCCAAAGCACAAGCTGATGCTCAAGCCGCCGCCGATGCTCAAGCCGCCGCCGATGCCAAAGCCGCCGCCGATGCCAAAGCCCTAGCCGATGCCAAAGCTGCTGCTGAACTTGGGAGTGGTTTGCAGGGAGATGGTACTAAACCGGGAGATGGTACTGAACCGGGGACAGGTATTAAACCGGGGACAGGTACTAAACCGGGGACAGGTACTGAACCGGGAGATGGTAAGCCCGGAGATGATGGGCTGGGAGGCGATGGATCCGGAGGTTCGGGGACAGGTACTAAACCGGGAACAGGAGAACCTAAGCCGGTAACAGAGCCTCCTAAGCCGGTAACAGAGCCTCCTAAGCCGGTAACAGAGCCTCCTAAGCCGGTAACAGAGCCTCCTAAGCCGGAAACAGAAACTCCTGATGACACTACTGATGACACTACTGATGACACTACAAACCCTAGACCTAAACCCACAGGATCTACAGGGGCTACAGACACGGCGGGGGCTGCAAAAGGCAGTGAAGAACCTTCAAAACCCGCTTTTGATTATTTAGCAGCAACAGCTCAAAAGTATAACCCTGTTAAATATATAAATATCGCTGGGGGAAATTTCCCTATTTACGGGTCTACTTCTTCCGCGCAAACAGGAAATAATATGGCTTCTAATGCACCTATGGAAAATGGAAAATTTCAGCCAATCCAACCTTTTAAGCCATTTCAAACTTTTGGGGCACCTGATAGTGACCAAACTGAAGGGTTGTTTGGTAATAATTTAGGATTTGCTTATGGGGGCAACGTAGAAAGTTCCGATCCTATGAACCCAATGGGCGGTGTGCCTGCTTCGCAATTTGGACTTGCTGCGTTGGAAAAGGGCGGGATAGCCAAAGATAAACCATTTGAAGGCTACCTCGACGGCCCCGGCGATGGGATGAGTGATTCGATCAAAGCCACTATCGACGGCCAGCAACCCGCTCGGCTTGCAGATGGGGAGTTCGTTATCCCTGCGGATGTTGTAAGCCACCTTGGCAACGGCTCTAGTAAAGCTGGCGCTAAAATGCTATACGCCATGATGGATAGGATTCGTAAAGCCCGCACTGGAAATCCTAAGCAGGGCAAAGAAATTAACCCCAGCAAATTTTTGCCTGCCTAAAGCGGTTAGGAGATTACAATGGCCTATAACGCAAATTCTCCTACTTCGGGGATTACCACTAAAGGTACTAATACCACCGGGACTGCGTTTACCCCGGAAATCCAAGGCGCTGTTAAAAAAGCGATAACAAACGTAAACGACGCTTACGGTAAAAAATGGGAAGTCCTTGGTAATCAAGGGCAATACTTTGCCCCAACTAACACCGCGCAAAAAAACTATTTTACTAATGCTGGAGCTTTGAAAGCCCCAGATGAATATGATTCGTCTGGGAATCTCTATACGGGGGTAGGGAGTAGTACGTTCAATCAGGCACAAGCTGATCAGTACATGTCCCCGTACCAAGCTGCTGTTACTCAAACCACAATGGATGAGATGCAGCGACAACAAGACCGAGAATTAGCGCAGCTTGGCTTACGAAGCGTAAAGGGGGCGGGATTAGGTTCCAGTGGGTATTCGCTTGCACAAGCGTTATCTAACCAAAATTATGGGCAAACCGCCGCTGCCATGTACGCTAAATTGCAGCAGGCTGCATATGAAAACGCGCAAAAACAGTACAACGCTGAGCAAGCCAGCCGACTTCAAGCTGCACAAGGACTTGGGTCGCTTGGGGCTAACATAAGTTCTTCTGATATTGATCGCCTAAAAGCGCAAGGACTCGCAGCAACTGAAGAATACAATCTTGCTCAAAAACCGTTAGACCTTCGACTACAAGAGGATAAAGCGGCTAGGGAAGCCCCAATGACGATGGCGTCTAATCAAGTAAGTGCGCTACAGGGTATCCCAAGGGAAACTACTGAAACTCAAACGAAAGATGAAACTCAGAATACTTATGGGGTAGACCCTTCAACACTACAGATGATTACTAGCGGCATTAACGCGGTGCTTCAAACGGCTACCAAAGGCGAAGACATTGTTAAAGGGTTGTCGGCTTTGTTTGGCGGTGCCGAAAAAGCTAAAAAATGGTTTGGTGATCTTTTTGGGGACGATGAATAAACAACGATAGAGGATTGGGGCATTCCATGAGCATACTTTCGCCAAACGCCACGCAATTTCAGTTGCTAGTAAAAAAACTCAGCGATGGAGCTTTGTCTCAAGCGTTGCAGATGCACGCAGATCCGTCCGATCCGAAAGGGTTCTGGTTGGCCCAAGAAGCTATGGGCCGCGCTGCTGCTCGCAAAGAGGCACAGGCGGGGAACGCTAATCCGCCCACGGTCGTTCAGCAGTTAGCGAAGCAGTTGACCCCCCAACCCCCAGCCCCCCCACAGGGTATGCCCCCGATGCCTCCGCAGGGAGTTCCGGGTATGGGCGCTATGCCCCCGATGCCTCAAGTAGCCGCTCCCATGCCGCCCCAAGGTATGCCCCCGCAGATGCCGCCAATGCCCCCGCAGATGCCGCCTCAAGCACCGCCGGTTGCTATGGCCCAAGCAGGCGGCCACGTTCACGACTACGGTATCGCCGGTCTTCCTTATATGCCCCGGTATGAACACGGTGGGATTGTGTCGTTCGCCAAAGGCGGGGACGAAGGGATGGACGAAGGATTATACGAAGGGCAAAGTTTTGAAGGGTATAACCCGGATGACCCGAGTCAGATGCTTGCGGAATTAGACACAAAAGGAAGAAGCAAAGAAAACCAACAGCAATTAGAAGCAGATACGGATGCCGCAAATGTTCTTACTGCACTTAGATCAATAGTGACAGGCCCAGCATTGGGATTAGCTGGGGCGGCGGATGTAGGGACTATGATCCCTCGGGCATTTGGTTCTCTTGCGTGGGAACGTGGGAAAGATGGCAAACTTACGCGGAACATGGACAGCCCTGATTTTAACTGGTTTCCGGCTACAGAAGCGGTGAAAAATTGGGCGGAAGCCCCTATTGGCGATGATTTTGTTAGCACCCGCTATGACCCCAATTCAGACAATGCTCCACCCCCCAAGGAAAAATTTAAGCCTATCACTTCTAATGTGTTTTCTGCGGCTAATCCTAACGCTAGTGCGCCACCTAAAACTGAAGCCGCGCCGTTCAATCCAAATTGGCTAGTCTCGGCTAATGCCCCGCCTTCGTTGGCGCAAGCTTCTTCAGATAAGACTCCTCCGACAGCGCCAAGAAGGATCGTGGAAGTAACCTCCAAACCGCCAGCGGTTTCTGCTGGGATAACCACGCCGCGTGTTGGTGCGGGAACGGGGAACGCCCCCACGCTTATAAAAGATGAGCCACAAGAATACACGCCGGAAAAAGAAGCAGAAAATAGGCGGTTTGAAGAAGATTTACAGCGTAGCTATGGGTACAACCCTAACCTAAATGCTGACTTTTTAGCGGAAAACGCTAAAGATATTGAAGCCCTTAAGAAAGAATCAGGATTACAATCAATCCGTGATATTGGTAACGCTTTAGCCGCATTTTCTGGCGCAGATAGTGACGCCAAAGGATTTGTAGCATTCTCTCAGCAACTTGGGAAAAACTTTGCTGAAAGTGACAAAGCTATGGACATGAAAAAAGATGCTTTGAAAAAATACAATAGAGAGCTACGTTTAGCTGAAAACGACATAAGAAATAATAAAGTAGAAAAAGGCATGGCTCGTAGAGTAAGAGCGGAAGAACAAATAGCGCAGGCAAAGGTGAAGTACACCGAAGCGCAAAACGCTTTTATAATTGAGCAATATAAACAAAAAAGGGAAGATATGCGTAAAGAAATGGAAGAAGCAAACGCTAATCTTCGTAATGAACGATCTGTACGCGCTGAAGAACTTAGAGCCCTCGCAGTAAGAGAAGCGGCAACACAAGATAAATTAAACAGTTTCTTTACATCTGGGCTTCTAACGGAAGAACAATTTGTTAATCTTAAGGTTAAATTTAGTAAAGACATAGATAGCGACGATGTAGCTAGTTATATATCAACTACAACCGGGGTTGCCGTTGATCCAGATAAACTCACAGAAGCAGATATTGAAAAATACACAGACGAAATTGCTAATATCAAAGTTACAAATTATGTGGAACAATCTCGAAAATTTATAGGCGGCCAGAAAAAAGACATAGCAGAAGTTTTATATGGTTCGGGCCGAGGGTTAGGATCGTTTACCGCTTCCCCCTTGCCGCAGCGTTAGTCCAATTTGGAGATCAGTTGAATGCAGACGTTTTTAGTTAAAACGCCGGATGGCCGTGCTTTTGAAGTAGACGGCGAAAACGAAAATGATGCGATCAACTATCTTCAAAACGCCCTTGGTGGGGACACCGACTCTAGTGCTCCTATAGCGCCCCAACGCCCTTCGATAGACAGCACCATTGATGCTTATGGGCGGTATCTAAACCGGCAAGGGGAAACTTCTCCCGAAGAAGCCCCCCAACAAGACGACACCTATCTGCAAGATTTACTTGCTAGGACTAAACGTCAACGAGGTTTTGGGGATAATTTTGGGCCTGCGTTCTCTCGGGCTAGTACGGGCGTAGAGTCTACGGTCACAGATCTGATCCCCGCAGCGTATTACACTTTCACTGGGAACGAACAAGCCGCGAAAGATCAGTTAGCGGAAGCCAAGGCTAAACAGGAAGAAGCTGCCAGATTAAATCCGCCGCAGTTCAAAGGCGTTGAGGAAGTCACGGCCAGCACGGTATTGCCGTTCCTTGGCGAAAAACTTGGAGAGGCGCTTCCCGCCACTGGTGCAACACTTGGTTTGGCGCTTGCAGCCCCTGCTGCCGCTCTTGCGTTAGGCGCTTCTCCTGCCCTTGCCACGGCGGCGGGTGCCGCTACGGCGTATCTTGGGTCGTTTGCCATGAACGCTCCAAACGAACTTCAAAACCTCTACGACAAGACCGGAAACCTAGAACTTCCCGCTGCGGCAATCAGCGGTGGGTTGCAGTCGGCTTTGGATATTCTCCCCGAACTTCGCCTTGCTGGAAAAATTGCGGGGCCGCTTAAAGCCGCTGTAACTGAAAAACTATTGGCTAAGTCAGGCATGAACCCAAGCCTGATCAAGTCTGTGGCGAAAGAAACCGGAATTGGGTTTGCAGGTGAGGGGTTGACTGGTGGCGCACAGGAAGCAATCAGTATTGCGGCTGAAAAAATCGTAACCGAAAACAAAGATTTGTGGGGGTCTGAAGAGTTCAGCCGAGTTCTTAACGGTGCCGTAAATGAAGCGGTAGGCGGCCTTGCGTTTGGCCCTGTTGCTGGTGCGGTGGATTACGGGCGTCAAACGGGCGTTATTGCAGAAAGAGAAAAAGCCCAGCGTGCGGAAGAAGAAGCAGCGGCGAAAACTCAAAAGGATGCAGAGGAAGCAGCGGAACTGGCAGGGTTACCAGAACGCTATCAAACCATAGACGCTCGCTTGCAAGAAGCTGAAACCAACCTTGCCGCTACTCCGGGGAGTAAGCAGCTTCAGATCCAGCGTGATCAAGTTTTAGCTGAGCGCAAAGCTTTGGAGGCTAGGGAGACTTTTCTTAAGACGCCCCCAGAAGAACGCGCCAAAGTCGAAGCTGCAAAAGAACAGGCTCCCGCAGTGGAAGGGCCGAAAGCCGCACGGGACTATACGGTTTCTGACTTACTTAAAGAACTCGGCGTCACTGAGCAAGAAGCCGCTGCGGCAATCAAAGAGTACAACAGCCGCCCCGATAAACCGGCGGGGGAAGAAAACTTCCGTGTGGGATTCAAAGACCTTGCAAGAGGGGATGTTGCCAATAAATTTTCGACGCTGCTGGATATTCTTCAGCCTCGCCACATTGCCGACATCAAGGACGACACCGATGCTCAGTTAGAGTTTGGCCGTCGAGTGGACGAGGTTAAAGCCACCCATCCCAATCTCCAGTCCGATCAAATCGAGGCCGACAAGATTGCGGGGATTAAGCCCACGCAGTTTGGGAAAGAATTCAAGGCTATCACTGGGGACGCCAAGATCACTGCGGAGAACGCCCCGCAAATCTACACTGCGCTTGTGGCTAGGCGCGATCAGGTAAAGCCTCACAACCCCCCTCTTGCAGACTTCTTTGACGCTCAGATCCAGAAGTTCAACTTGCTGAAAGAAGCACAGGCAACGGCGGTTAGCGGCCCAGTAACGCCTCCGGCAGTTGCACAGAAGGTAGTGACCCCAGAAGTAACCCCGGTAGAAGGCCCGTCACAAGAAGAAGTAGAGAAAGCCCTGCAAGAAGAGTATGACCGTCAAGAAGCTGCGGAACAGTTAGCGAAGGATATTGCTGACGAGCAGACGGATATGGCAGAAAAAGATGGCGAGGTTTCTCAGAATAAGAAACAAGTTGAGCCAGACACGGGGCCGATAGAGTATCTCCAGAAAAACATAGACCCTCGCTATGGGAGGATCATCGAATCCTCTGAACAATTTGGGGCGTTGTCTAGAAGGGGTAATGACTACACTGCCCTAAATAAAATGGTGGGTAGAAGAATTGCGCTTGACCACCTTGCGGGCAACATCACGCTCTCAAAGAAGTTTGATAAAGACTCTCCGGAAAAACGCCAAGAACATCTTGATTACGTTAACACCGATGAATTTGGTGCAGATTCTTTAGATTTCTCCAGCACTAAGGAAGTAGATGAGGCGGGTAACCTGTCGCCTTATTCGGCACTATTCCAGCGGTCTGGCGGGGAGCATGGCAAGAAGTTCTACAACTCCCTGACTTGGGAAGAACAGCAATACGTCAAAAACAAAGTCCGTGAGCTTAGTGATACAGAAATGTCCGTTGAGCAAACTCGTCTTGCTGCGGAACCAGAAGAAGAGACCACTGCTGAAGGAGATACTTTAGAAGAAGCTATTGCGAGTAAAGAAGCTCTTCCGGGGTTATACGCCAAACAGGATGAGATCGCAGGTAAAATTGCCGAGATGACTGAGCAAGGAGCTTCGGAGTCAGCGATAGCGGCGGTATTGAAAGAAAAGCCTGATCTTACTTCTGAGCAAGCTGCGGAAAACGCTAAGAACAGAGAACTAAAAGCACTTCAAAAAGAAGCCAGTAGAGTTTCAAGGCAAATTGCTAAATCAATAGAACTGCAAGATGCCCCCACGGTTAAAGAGTTAAATACTCTTTCAGAACATATTAGAGCTATAGAAAACGATATTGCTAGACCTATAGGAAAAGTAGTCCCACTTGAAATTCGTCAAGCCAATATCGAAGGTGCGCCGGAAGCGTATTTTAGAGGATGGCAAAAGAAACTCAGAGAACAACTTGCGGAAGCTAAAGATCGCTATGCCTTTGGTGCGGATGTTCTTGAAGGAGCATTTAACCGGCTCCGCAACGGTGTCGTCCGAGTAGGGCGTTCGCTTGAATCCGCTCAAAGAATCAAAGGGCCAAATGAGTCTGCGCTTCGGGGAGCGTTGGAGGGTCAGTACGAAAAACTTCGTAAATTTGTAGACCTCCACCCACAGTTTGATTATCTCGTTAAAGAAGAAGAACTTCGTAAGGCATTCCCCACCTATCGACCCCCGGCGGTTGCGACTACTCCTGAGAAAGCTATCGACAGCCTTTCCCGTGCGATGGGTAGGAACATCGGCAAAGTGGTTTCGGTTACGACGACCCCCGAAAAAGCGGGGTTAAAGAACGTCCCGGCTGGCGCACGCGCAATGGTGTCCCCGGAAGGGAAGGCATACCTTTTCACCGACATGATCCCCGAAGGGGATGAACTTTCTGTATTCCTGCACGAGTTTGGCGATCATCTGGGGATGCGTGCATTAGTAGGAAATGGTAACTACAACTATCTTGTCAACAAAGTCAAAGAATGGGCAGCGAACACCAAGAGCGATAGTCGGGAAAGTCGTCTTGCTCGTAAAGCACTGAAACGAGTTCCAGAAAAGACAGATGTTGATGATGAAATCTTAGCTTACTTTATTGAAGAAGCAGTTCGCGATGGGATCAATCCCAAAGATTTACAATCTTCCGTGAAGCCCGAAACTTTGTCGGAATCCTTAAAAGCATTTTTCAACAAAGTCATGGGTGGGGTTAAAAACCTACTTAGCAAACTGCGTCTTAACCCCGAAAATATCAAAGCCCAAGACATTGTGGATCTTGCGTATGGCGCTGCTCACTTAGAGTTAGATAATCAAATTGCTGCTCCCCAACTTACCCCCATCAAAGGGCATGAATTTTCTGGAACTTTGAACGCCCGTCACACTGGGGTAAGAGAAGTCACTAAATGGCTTAAAAGTAAAGATGTCCCAGTAGAAGAAAGATATGATGGGGGTAATGGGGTTTTTGGAAGCTACACTTATCTTGATGAAAAAGGTAATTGGGTTAGCGGAAAAATGGGAATTGGGGGGCGGTACTCCAATGTGGTTATGGACGTTCAAGCTAAATTTAAGAAGGCGTTTGTTTGGACTCCAAAAACAAGTGATGAGCTTTGGAAAGTATTAGGTAAAGATAAAAAAGGTAAATTGTCTGGGGATAAAATTTCTGAAACCCTACACAAAAAAGGATATGACGGGTTAATTTTGCGTGGGTGGGAAGATTTTATAGAAAAAGAAGTACCATATCCAGAAGAACTTAAGAATATGGAGTACGGAGAAGAATACGAAAAAATAAACAAAGCTTGGAAAAAAAAATATAATGAGCTTTCCCAAAAAATAGGGTTCTATCTTGATGAGGCACAAGATCAGGTAGTAGCGTTTGAGCCAGAGACTCAACTTAAAACGTTCGCTGCCACCCCTAATGCGCCTCGTATTAAAGTAAGAAGCCCTAAAAAACTCCCCAAAGCCAAGTTCTCTATGGCCCCTGCGGGGGAATTCGTTTCTGCGCCTCGGGTTCGTAGAGACACTCCAGCCCTAGTCACTATGCGAGAAGATCCTATTGGCGCAACCGAGACCGTATCGGATGTACAGACTGTTGCCGAGAGGATATTTGGTTTGATGGATAGCATCGTGGATGCGGCACCGGAGTGGTCTCAGAAAACGCTTAAGGCGGTGCAAAACGCGATTGAAAACCCAGTTGCTAAGGACTCCCGTTCGCTCATCAACGATGCGTTAAGCCTTAGAGAACTTGCGGAGGAAAACAAAACCTCTAACCCAGAAATGTCTACCGCTATCTTAGATTTGCACAAAGCGGTGTCTAAGCGAGATTTTAGGGCGGCTACTTACCTCCAAGAAATGGAAAAATTTTACACTAGCGCCAAAAAACGCTTGGGTAAATTTGATCTTAATACCCAGAAAATGTTCCATAATCTCGTGCATCAGTCCACGTTGAAACGAATTCAATTTGATAAATCGGAAAATAAAGGACACCCGCTGACCAAACAATTTGAGTCTATGAATGCGGATTTACAGAAACTGTATTTTGAATTACGAGATCAGTATGCGGGTATCTTGCAGAAATTCTTAGACCAGATTGATACTTCTGAGGTTCTTGGCCCAGCAAGTAAGGTACTTGCCAAACTGATGGCTAAGCAGATCACTCCTTATTTCCCGTTGTTCCGCCGTGGGGACTTTTGGCTGCGGTATGTAGACCCTACCACTCAAGAAGACTGGGTGTTGGCGTTTGAGAACAATAGCGACCGGCGTGATGCTGAGCGGTTTTTGAAGTCCAACGGTATGAAAGAGATCACACCGTTCCGGCGTCCTAAAGAAGTGACGATGGATAACCTTCCACCGACCAGACAGTTTAGGGACATCATTAAACTACTGGAAGAAAAGCTGCCCAGAGACCCTACCACCAAAGAGATGACTCCTTCGGCGCAGGACGCCCTTAACGAAGTATACGGCACATGGCTCACCATGTTCCCCACCCAATCCATCATGCAAAATTTCCGGCCTCGTAAAGGCACGCTTGGTTTTAGAGAAGATTCTCTTGCCAACTTTGCAGAGGTGGGTAGCCGCATGGCGATGAACGTCGCGCAGTTTGAGTCCATCCAGTCAATCGATAAGGCTATTAATGCGGCTAAGGGCGCTAGAGGAAACCGCCCCAACGCCAAAGACAACGCGGCATGGGAGAGCATCCAGTCCAGAGTACCATTCCTCAAGAACCCCGTGCAGAAAGATGGGTTTGTGGGTGCTCTGGCGGCAAAATCTGGGTATCTGTCGTATGTTTATTACTTGATCGGCAATCCGTCCACCGCGATTGCTAACTACATGCAGCTACCCATCATTGCGGTGCCGGTGCTCGGTAGTCGTTATGGTTATACAGAAACCACGGCGGCTTTTTCAAAAGCCACATATATGTATTTCAAAGGTGGGTATGACGACAACACTACTATGGGTAACCCGCTTACTGGGAGACCAATGGCGGATCGGTCGATCATGGGGGATAAATCGAAACTGTCTCCAGAGCACCGAGAATTGTTTGAAGCTGGTTTAGAGCAGTCGGCGTTCACTAGAACTGTCGGCCAAGAACTACTAGAGGTACGCCGTAAAGGACTTTCTGATCCAACAAGCATGACGCTAAGAGTACAGACTTGGCTCAGCCGGATGTTCACCAACGTAGAACGCCACAACCGGGAAGTCACTCTCCTTGCTGCTTATGAACTTGCCCGTAAGGGAAGCAGCAGCCGTAAAAAACTTGACCACGCGCAAGCCATTGAGGAAGCGATTAAGACCGTAGAAGAAATCCACTCTTCCTCTAAAGCGGAACTTGGGCCTGCTCTGGCGCAGACTGGTTTTGGCAAAATCGCTTTCACGTTTAAGCGCGTGATCATGTCCATGCTGTATTTGCAGTACAAGTTAAGCAAGCAAATGCTGGCGGGGGCTACACGGGAAGAAAAGTATGAGGCGCTTAAGGCTCTAGCCGGAACTAACATCATGTGCTGGACGTTCGCAGGGTTGAAGGGCGTTCCTGTTTTTGGTGCGGTATCGATAGCGGCTTCGCTAACTAAATCTATCATTGACAAAATCGATGACGACTACGATGACGAACCTTTAGATCCGTACAAGTATGTGCTAACCCACTGGGGACGCATGGCATCGAATGGCCCGCTTGGCGTACTTACCAACATCGACTGGAGCAGCCGTACAGGACTGGGCGCAGACTCCCTTTGGAAAGGTGACCCTCAAACACTTTCAGAAAGTGGCCCGTTAATCTATATGATTGAAGCGTTAGGTGGCCCTGCGTATGGCATTGCAAAAAATACATGGGAAGCCATAAAGTTTTATTACCGTGGGGATACCTACCGTGCCATTGAGACTGCTGTTCCGGCAGTGGTGAAAAACCCAATGAAGGCTTGGCGGTATGCAACAGAAGGTGTTCGGAACCAGAAAGGCTACAAGATCATAGACGACCCGACTGGGTGGGAACTCTTCACGCAGGTTGGCGGGTTCACTTCTGATCGTTTGTCAGAAACTTATGAACGGAACAACATTGCTTCAGCGGAACAACGCCGAGGGAGAGAGTTAAAAAGCAACCTTCTTGCCCGTAGAAATCTAGCCAAATACGCTAGAGATCGCGATGAATTAAATGACGTAGAAGCGGATATTAGGCAGTACAACCGAAGTGTGTGGGGCCGAGAAGATAAAATTGATGGGGAAACTAAAGAGAAATCTTGGAACGGTTGGAATCAACAAATGAAAGATTCCGTCAACGGTTTATCCCTTGATAATAAACATCGTAAACGTCTTATTGAAAGCGCGGGATTAGAGGATATTGGAGAAGACTAACCCCGGTAATGAGCCGGGGTTGCTGGGAACAAGGGTATGGCTACTTAGATTTGTATACACGCCATACCCGCACTCCTCTTATCCCATTCTCTATCGATAGCCGCACTACTACTAAAAACCCTCGTTTTTTGCATTCGTCTTTGATTATCTTCTTGGCGTATTGCCAATTCAAAACTGGGATAAAAAACGAAGAATACGGCTTAAACTTATCCCACTCTACGTTAAACTTAATTGTGTGAATCCGCATTACCTACCCCACCTAAAAACGATTCGTCAAACTCGTACTGGAACACATAGGTATTAACCGGCGGTGCGCCCACTACCTTAGTGCCTTTGCCTAAGCGTTTCTTTCTCTCCTTCAAAAACAACCCTTCAGCTTTCATAGTTTTAAGCAAGTCATTACAGATCACCCGGTGTTCGGCGCAATACTCCTTGAACACTTTGCTGGAAACATAGACCAACTTAGTGTCTGGCTCCATGCGAATTAACAAATGGTTCCGGGGTTCTTGCAAGGGTAAGCAAGGGAGGTTGGTCTTAGGGTCTAAACTATCTCTAATGACGAGCGTGTTGCCGACGTTTTGATTTATGAACTGCCCAAGAAAGTCGGTGTTAGACACCTTCTGATCAGATACGGCACGGCGCAGATCAGGCACCATTTCATCGAGTGCCCACTTGAGGATGCGCTGAATATCCCAATCAAGGATCCCAAGCTTCACGGCGATGAGACCTCCGGTGATGTTAGCTGCGATGACTGCCGACCAATACCTGTCCCGGTTGCTGAACTTGCAGTAGTCATCTATATAAGCCTGCACCTCATGGTAAAGCTTAATCGCCTCAGGTAGGTTGCTCACTAGCCACTTGATGAATAACTGCCCTGCTATGCCGTAGTTCTTGTTCAACGTCTCTTCAAATAGCTTGTAAGCCTCGCGCTTATCCAAAAGATTCGTAGCGTTAATCCGGTACTCCAGCAACCGCATCACCTCACCGTTAGCCATAGACTTGTGGGAGGCTAACACTTCCGTCATCGACGCATTAGAAGAACCAATCCCGATAGTGCTCCATGTGGTGTCGTTCTTGCGCTCCATGTTAGTGAGAGCTTGCATACGCCCCGGCCCTTGACCTTGAGACACGGAATACAGCAGCCGAGAAATATCTTCCGGCTTCATATTCGTAAGCTCATCTGCGGTAAACGCCAAGTTGTTCAGCACCCCCAACCGGAACAGTTTGTGGGCTAAGGTGTCCGATTCCTTCGACATTAGCTCGTTAGGGTGGCCATAGAAACTGTTGATCATCCGCAGAATTGTCGTTTTCCCTGTTCCTGAATCTTTGTTTATCAGATTAATGAACGCCCCTTTGTAGTTGGAGTGCCGCATGAGAGGTGCCCCCAGAGCGGTCAGGACTGCAAACGCATGAGGCTCAAATCCGGGTTTGTTATAGACGTTAGCGACCTTCTGCCACTCGGCGTATTCCCCTTGGCAGTGCATCCACTGTGCGACAGACAGCGTAGTCTCAGACGGGGGGCTATACCTGATCTCGGTGGCAGAAATTTCTTTATCCCCCACCACAAATCTTGAGTTGTCCTCCACCCATCCCATCTGCTGACGCAAGACTTCTGCATCATTAGTGAACTGTTGAAACTTAGCGCACTCCACTAGATAACCCATAATCCCATCCACTAGATTTGGCATACAGATACAACCATTCCCCGCAAGCAGTTTGCGTAGTTCCTCTTTTGAACTCATCACCGACAGAGGAATCACAAATTCTTTCGGCTTGTCTTTGGGTAAATGGATTCTAGCTAAAACCAACTCACCCCGGTCTTTGTCCCGCATACGTTTGACAATAAACAAATCATTCTCGTAAACCAATTTCGGTTCTTCATCTTTGACATCTTTATATACTCCACCATTCTTAGCTCGGAAGAACGGATACGGCATAGGGGGGATTGGATACAGGACTGTCAGCCCTTCTTCCTCAACCTCTAATACCTCTTCTTCGACGGGCGCTTTCTGTATTTCAGTGCCCAGTACGATAGGGCTACGGATACGCTCCTTGTGCGGGCAACCCTCACACTTTTCCGGATTGAGGCTTTCAAAGATGTCGCACCGATACGGCTTATTCTCAAGCCTGTCGGCCTTGAGTTCCGTTTCTTCTCTGCTGTAATCCTCGTGCTGATCGGAGATAGCATGAACAGCAATTTCCCAATCAACGCAGTTGCGGGCAATCGAAAGCCCCGCACGCCACAAAGGCTCGGGGATCTCCTCCTGCTTAGTCAGGATGTACTCAAGCTGAGCACAGCCCTTACCCTCAACAATCCTCTCAACAATCTTCTGGAAACTAAACTTCCTATCCCCCACCAATTTTTTCATCAGGGGGCTAAGCCCCGGCTTGATGTGTGACGGCGTAGGTGGCAGTGGGTTGAACGCAGCAATCGCGACTTTGAGCAAATCTACATCTATCTCCGTAGGCTCAAAGATAACCTCAACCTCAGGATAAGGTTTCCGCTTAAAGTTCAGTGTCCCCGGCAGTCTTAAGATTCGCGCTTCATCAGCAGTCACCGCAGGGTCAGCACGGAACTGATGATCTTTGCACAGCGTCTTAAGTCTTTCAGCGAGCGCCTTCCACTCATGCCTCGGGATAGTCTTGTTGAACGGCCAATAGCAATGGAAGCCATTACCGGAATCTACAATCCCCGGCGCACCAATCTCGATTTTATTGCAGAACTCGACAAGCTCCTCAAGCGCCTGCTGCTTGGAGCTAAACTTCTTGGGATCATCAGGATCTACATCGAGATCCATAAATAGAGTTTTGTAGAACAGCGCATTCTCTTTGATACGCTTGCCCATCTGCCCATACTTGGCGCAGCCAAAGTAAATGTTGTAGTCCTTGCCCAGCAGCCTCCGTACTTGGGCATCGATGTCGTCAAAGCTTTCTAGGAATACTTGCTTTGTAGGTGAGTTTTCTTTTAACCCTACAATGCAATACGCCCCCTGATCGGACAATACTGTCCCTAAAAATTCTCTGTAGTTCATTGTTGCGTGTCTTTAGTTATGTTTTATAGCCACCCCTCCAACATTTAGCATAGCTACAATGCGATCACTGTATGACTGCCTCGGTGTTGACTTGCCGACAAACCACTTATAAATCGTCATCTTTGAAACCCCAAAATACTCCGCTACTTCAATAGCAGAGATGTCCCGACTTATACAGTAGCGTCCAAGTTGAACACCGAGGCTATCAGCGGGTGCGCGGGCATTAGCGTCAATGATGCGCGTGCTGTAGCCTCGGTGATCCATGACTACTCTTCTTCGTCGTCTACTTCGGTCGCCTTAGGAGCAGCGAAGCGGCTGATGATGCTGTTGAGGTCTACGCCCTTGGCCGTAGTAACAGGCTCCGGCTTAGCCGTTTTAGCCTTCACGCTGGGGGGCGGAACAACATCGTCGTCCTCGTCTTCATCATCTTCCACGATGACTGCGGGCTTCTTAGCCTTCGGCGGCGGGGGAGCTTCTTCTTCCTCTTCATCTTCCTCAATGTCAATAACCGGCAGGGGCTTGATCTTCGGCTTGGGAAGAGCAGGATTCTTAAGATTGTCCGTCTGCTGAACCGGCAGTTGGATAGCCAACTCTGCATCAGGGGACTCAGCCAACTCCTCCAGCTTCTTCTTCATCGACGGGCCGGGGTGGCCGACAGCCGAGAATACCAGCTTCGGGGAATCCGCATCATCATCAAACGACATGCGGGTGATGATGTGGTCGATGCTGAAATTCAAAGACAGGATGAACTTCTGATACTGCTCCCACCCCATGTGCTTCTCATCCCCCTTGGCAAACAGGGACTGCGAAGGAATCACGACCTGATAGATACCGCTATCCGGATCGTTAGCAAGGGCGACGGCCATGCGCTTGGAGTAACGGCAAGCTTTCTTACCCACCCCAGAACCCGAACCCTTCACGTTCATCGGGCATTCGGCACAGGAAGCAGCCTGCGGATTAGCGGCGCTGGCGTGCGGGACAATGCCATCAGGAGAAAAGCAATCCGGTGCAACAGCCCCCTCCGCATTCGGGTCGTAAACCTGCTTGTAGTAGGTGCGCTGGTTTTCACGGGTGGTGTTGACCACCACGATGTCCATGTACCCATCCTTGTTCTTAGCAATCTCTTCGCCGCCAACGATGCAGCGGAAGACACCATTACGGATAGAAATCCGCTTGAGGCTATTGCCCCGCTTGAGCTTCTTTGAAAGCTCGGACATCTCACCCCGGATGTGCTCGGGGACTCGGGTGGGTTCAAATGGAATAATGTCGTAGCTCATTGCTATCTCCTATTTAGATTTGCGTACTGTGATGGTGTAAGAACGGTCGATGTTCAACCCTGCGGGGTGCTCATCCGGGTTCTCTTCTAGGAACGATTTGATATTGCCCTGATGAATGCGTCTTTCCAAAAGCTCAAACGCCTTGTACTCATGCACCATGTTGTAGAACGACTCCCAGTCGTTAGTGGTGTACCGAGTCTTAATCCCACGCATAGCAATCCCATGCGGAGTCTTAATGCTGTCGGCCCCAATGTCTTTGCAGAGGTCGATGAGAGCGTGCTCAACAACTTCCAACTGCTCGTCGTATTCTTTGACGACCTTGGCTAAATTAGCCTCGGCTTCGCGTTTAGCATCGCGGATGGCGATATAGGCAGATACTAAGTCTTCTGCCGTGAATTGTCCAAAATCCATAAATTCTCCTTGGTTTGTGAAGGATGAAACGCAGATTAGTCCCTATAGTTTACTCTGTCAATACTCTTTTGTACAAATCGATAAGTTTTTCGTGACTCTCTAGGCGGTTTTGAAGCATTGCATAAAGGTCGCGTTCAACCTTGGATCCTTGAATATGCACCACGGTCATCGGGTTGCGTTGGCCGTGTCGGTCGATACGCGCATTGGCTTGGAGATAGGTCTCAGTGCTGGTGACGGGTGCGTACCAGATGATCACATTAGCAGCGGTGAGGGTAACCCCGTGCGAAGCGGCGGCTGGCTGGATAATTAAAACTTTAAGATCGTCGTCTCCTTTTGTTTGGAATCGGTTGAAGATTTCATTCCGTTGCGTAACGCTAACTTCCCCAGAAATAATTTCATTGGGGATTCCTTCTTTAGTTAAGAATTCTTTGACGATACTTATCGCGTGTTTGAACGGGACAAATACCAAAACTTTAGCACTAGCTTCCTCAATGACTTCTTTAACGACCTGTAGCCTATTGGATACATCGAACTCCAAGGTGGCCTTGCTGTTGCTGTACACCGCCCCGCAGGAAACTTGCAGGAGCTTACTGAGGTTGACGGCAGCGTTGGCAGAAGTAATCTCCTCATCCCCGGAGATCACAAGGAACTCCTTGCGGATTAGCTCGTAGTATTTTTTCTGCTGCGCCGTAAGGGGTGCCTCACGGTCAGTATGGGTGACATCAGGTAAGTCTAGGCATTCCTTCTTAGTGAACCGGATAGCGGGTTGCAACGCCTTGAAGATTTTCTGGGAAGCGTCGTTCCTTGGGATCCACTTGAACCGGCTAATGTTGATCATTACTGATTCTTTGAATGCCCCAGCAAATCGAGGCACTTGATGCGGGACACATAGCTTGGCTAGGCCGTAGGCGTCGAACGGTGATTGAGCCGCAGGAGTGCCAGTCATCATCCATAGCCACGTTGTCGGCTTGACCAGCTTGTTCATAAGCTTCCAGCGTTTGGTGCTGATAGTTTTGTAAGCATTAGCCTCGTCAATGATGATGAGGTCAAAATTATTCCTAGCAATATCGTCGGCCACGATGTTTATGCCATCGTAGTTAATGATGACGTATTCATAATCTCCGTTAATTATCTTGGCTCTTTTTTCAGCCGCGTTAATTCCACTTGAATGCGCTATTCCTGTGCTTCTATGAACTGCAAACTTGAATAGGTCTGCCTGCCAAGCTGCCTGCATAATGGAAAGGGGGCATACGATCAGCACCCGTCGCACATAACCAGCCTTGATCAAGTAGTCAGACGCCCAGATAGCACTAGCCGTCTTGCCCGTACCCTGTTCGTTGAACACGAAAGCTCTAGTATTAAGCGTCAGGAACTCAGCCGTGTCCCGTTGATGAGACATTGGAGGAAACACCCCCGGCCAGTCATAGTCCCTGTGAATAGGGCTAGGGACATTTTTAACTTTCAGCTTGTTGAGGTGCTGTGCTTCTTCCAACCCCCAGTTGACCACAACGGTGTGAATGTCGGAATCAACCCTTAAGGTCTGCGCGTCTTTGATGACTTCAGTTATTTTGTCGGGGTTTCGTGTCCTAACCGCAATGTACTTGTTATCTATGATTTCCATTGGTCTTATGTTTCGTATTTGAAGTATTTACTTAAACGTCTTTCGTATTTAACAGAATTTCTCTTGCACAGTTTGGCGTTAACACACGCTTTGCATGTTACTTGATGCCCGTCTTTAGCTCTCGATTTATGTGAGTATGATTCAAGAGTTTTATTTTCTTTACATACAGGACATTGTTTTACACCGTATGAAACATATGGATGCCCGAATGACATTATTTTTTCTTCCGCGAGACGTTCTTCTTAACCGTGTGATCGGGGTTCCGATAGAAGCTACGGTTGTCGCTCGGAGACTCAAGACGCATATTAGATAAAGAGGAATCGCCACCTTTGGACAGCGGTTTGATATGCTCGATGTCCTTCCCCTTGCGCTTGATGACCTTGCCGTCTTTACCGGGGTTATCAAACTCGTACCGCGCACGCTCACGGGCTGCGCGGGCTGGCCCTTCGCCTCTGGCTTTCTGTTGCTCATATTCCTTTTTATAGGGTCTAGGCTTGTTGACGTAAGGCATTGCCAAACTCCTTTTCAAAATCGGATTCAAATTTATCTAGAAACTCGTCGAACTTTTCCTCGCCTAACTCTTTTTCCAGCTGTTCCCAATACTCATCGTCTTTTTTATGTTTTCTCTTTTTCATCTTTATCTCCTACCATTGTGTTCGCAATCCAATACTGGACAGTAATTACGGCAAGTGAAATTTGGGACTGGATTCCATACGTCATTGTCGTAACACTTGTCCAATCTATCAGTTTCTTTTATCCACTTCTTCCAAAGTTCATGTTGGTGATCTCTGGTTAACTCTATCTCAATTAGCTCTTTGCTCACCACAAAGAGCAACGCCGCTCTGATGATTTTCACATGAGGGAAATGGGCGAAGATGGAAAGCGACAAAAGCTCCAACTGCTGTGTGTCTGCATACTTGGCTGATTTGCCGGTCTTGTAGTCCACCAGCACCGCTGACTTATCCGGCCTGTTAAGGTCAGGGATGACCAAAAAGTCTGCAATACCTCGCCACCAAACATGGGGAGCCATGAACTCGCAAGGGTCTAGATCCCGTGTCAGCCCCATCTTGTATTCAAAGAGAGGGTTTCCGGGGGTCTCAAGTAACGTATCGATGTACGGCTTGATGAACGCAAACTTGGCGGGGATAGGCACTCCATCCCGCCCATATTCCTCGGCGGCTTTGTGTACGGCGTTGCCGTAGATCAGGTGCTCGGCCTCATCTTCCTTAATGTCTTTTATAACTCTTAAACGGTGATATTTTCTGGGACATTGTTTGAACAGGGACAAGGAAGAATAAGACCAAGTAGCCATGTTATTTCCTTTGCTTACGCATTCTGTTTCTAATGTCGGTAACAAACACCGCATAGTCATCAACATTCATACCTTAATCACTTTTTGCATTACCTAAGTTGCTTCCAATACCACTTTTACATGCAAGCGGCAAGCCTTCCGCCCATATGGGGGGAGTGCTCATACATTTTTCCACATACCACTGTGCCTGCTCAGCTTCTTCCAGCGGAGCAATGATGGCGATAGCGTCGTGGACAGTCAGAACCACTCTATATCTCTTAGCGATCCATGTCATCTGCTCCGCTATAACGCACCGCGCTATGGCTTGGATGACGTTTTCCACAACTTTTCCACCGTATATCTTAGTGCGCCCCTTGCGGGTTTTATAGCTAAACTGCCCCTCGGCGTCCTTCTCAAGGTCTGCATACCCAAGGTAGTACCCGCTCGGAAGATGGAACCCTTTCTTCCTCAACACCACTGCATTGGGCTGAGACCCAAACAGGAAAGTCTTACCTTGAAGCATAGCCTCAAGGCACCGCTGTGCATCCTTCCATAACTCAGGAATGTATTCATAAGATTCCCGATAGGTCTTGATGATCTGTTTGCACTCAGGTAGCTCAAGCTCCACCCCTGCGGTTTTCAAAGAACTCTGGAACTTCTCAGCCCCAAGGCCATACCCACACCCAAGCACTACGGTCTTGCCCATGAAGCGTTCGTCTTTGGAGATTTCTTCGACCGGCTTTCTGTAAATCTTGGACGCCATAATCTTGTAAACGTCCTCCTTGTTGGCGAACGCCTGCACTAAATCATCTTGGCCCGCTACCCACGCCAACACCCGCGCCTCGATCTGCGAAGAATCACAGTCAATGATGCGGTAACGCTTTGGCGGCAATATGCACTCTTTTAATGTGCTATCCCCCCGGCTCGGCAGGTTTTGAAGGTTGAGACTATCGCTCCCACCCCATCTCCCAGTATGGGCGGCATAGTATTTGAGCGGAACTGGTAAGGATCCTCGGCTGGCAATCCCAAGGAATCGCTCGGTTCTGGATTCCTCAAGCGTAGATTTCGTCCCTAGTCTGGCTGCCACCACCGCCTGCACCACAGGGTTGGGGTGCTCCGCTAACTCCTTAAGCCCCTCGTCAGACTTAGCAAAAGCATAAGTCTCCTTCCCAGTTGTAAGGCTGGTCTTGGTTGGCGGCTCAACGCCAAGGCTTCTGAGCAAATCTGCAAACTTAGGATTAGATTGCAGTATCTCCGGCTCCGACTCACAAGCTTGCAATAACTCGTACTTGCGGGCTTTTACCTCTTCTAGGTGTTGACAAAGCCGCTTCTTTGCTAACCGTAGGACAGGCTCGCTAAACATCTTAACGGTCAGGCTTATGACTTTAAGCTCAGTTTGCGAAACCTTAGGATAGTAGACCGCGAATAAATCGTAGGTCAGGTCGCAGTCGTTGCGGCAATACGCGCCATACCGCTGGAGTTCCTCCGAAGTGAAGTCCTCTCGTCGCTTACCCAGTGCGTGGACAACTTCCTCGCCTTTGACCCCCAGCCCATGCCGCTCGGCAGCGGCTTTGAGAGACCCACTAACCTCAAGTCCATCTAGCGCCCGCGCCAGACTGAGCGTGTCGATCCACATTTTGGGGAAGATTCCAAAGACCCACGAAAGAATTGCTGCATCGAACATGGCGTTGTGTGCAATTGCAGCGGAGTTGGCCCAGTCAAACGTGCGTAGGAACTCTCTGGTTTCATCAAGCGTTCCGCTGAAAAACATGGCGAGACAATCAGCTTCCTTGACCCCAACACCAATAACCTCAAATCTAGGATCACGGATGTACTCCTCCGTTGTCATCTTTGACAACGAAAACTCTTTGTCGTAATAGGTCTCGAAATCAATCGTTATTAGTTTCATTCCTTCCCCCTTGCGCGGATACCTTTTGCAATTCTGAGCGCATCAGCGAATATCTTCATCCGAGCGGTTTCTTGCGCGGACAAGTCTACTGTTACGCCGAGTTGGCGTTCATCCGTTCTAGACTTAAGCCATGCCTTCCACATTGTCGGCGCAGAAATTAAGAGTCCGATGCCGATTATGGTGATCACGATGTGTACTGATTCCATGTGTGCTACCGCTGCTTGGCCAGCCTGATAATCTCGTCCCTATTCATTTCTTCCTCCGCACATACACTGCGGTGTTGTCAGGCCACACCGCGCTCGCGGTTTCCGCAAACACGGCGATCATCCACCTGCCGGCGTAAGTGCCGTCGATGGTGCCGATGAGTTCGTACTCCTCCCCGAATTGCTCCCCGAATTGCTCCCCGATTTTCGGGCTGACCTCCCCTCTCGCTCGGATTGCTTCTACGCAATCAAACTCTGCAAACGCAACGTCGTGCCCTCGTCCCAAATCCCTGCAAATCCGCGCACACGCTTCGCGTTCGTCGAGAACCGCTGTTTCTAGACGAGCTTTCCACTCATCATCAAGTTTCATCATTTCCCACAAAGTTGACGGTTTTTTGTTCAACTCCATTAACTCCGCGCCCAGTTGCTGGTGTGTTTCTGACAAACACACTAGGGCGTCCTCTCGATACTCGCTCTCGGTCAGCGCCTGCATTTCGGCCAACTCGTCTTCTCGCAGGGCTTCGCGCAAAGCGTCGAGCTTTGCAGCTAGTTCGTCCATTGATTCCGCTGCCACCACAGCTTCCACCGCAAGCCGTAACTTACTCATCTTCATGCTCCTCCAATTCTTCGGCCAGCTTGTCCGCCTTCAACCGTAGCTCGTTCAGCCGCTTCTTCTTTCTCCTCAATTCCTTCTTTTCCGCTTCAGTCAACTCAGCCGGGATCCCATCCGGTCGGGGCGGCATTACTTTGGGCTGCTCACCGTCGAGGTTCAAACGCACGCGCCATGCACGGCGATACATTCCCTTCGCTTCTAATGCTTTCGCCTTCTGCATTGCGGCGTGAAATTCCATCGGGGATACGAAGTAGTATTCAAAACTACGATCCCCAACGGACGGCCCAGCGTGCGGATCAGATTTGTGGGATACCCCGATTTCGGATGTCTTGTGGTGTGCTGGCATTGTGTATTCCTTTCATGTGTTGTCAGGCCAAAACGATTTTTGATGTGGGGTTAATGTGTATCCGTAGATACGTTTGAAAGTTTCTAATCTTCTAATACGTCTTAATTGGGTATGTAAAAGCAGATGCTCTATTGGGTTGAATACCCCATCTTCAATGATGCGGTGTGCTTGATGGCACGAACCCAAATAGAAATCCTCAGGATATGAATCCATCTGGACAAGCAAAGTCAGGATAGGTTGAGAGCAGAAGGGGGAAAGGATTTTTGTTAGTAGCTTCATTGTGTGTCCCTTTCTGTCTGATTACTTAGTTTCTTGTTTTAGGGTTTCAGTAATCAGCCTATCGATATACCACTGGGCTTTTCGTAAATCTTCGACACCTCCTTTATGTTTCCATCGCCATAAGTATTTTATGGCATTCGCTGTGCAAACAGCTTGCAAACCTTCAAGGCCAACAGTAGCAGCGGCCAGAGCGTCTATGCACTCAATCGCCCCTGCGGTGTAATGTGATGGGTGATTAACGGAGTCTTTCATGGTGAGTATCAGCGGGGTGGGGTGACACCCCGCCAACCGAATCCTCTTAGTGAACTTCGTGGATTTCTACGCCAGACGCAATCGCGTCAGCAAGCGAAACCATATCCTTAGCATTCACAACGTCAACCTTGAAATGCTTACCCACGATGTAGTCAAGAGCCGAAGACTTAGTTTTGGCCTTGACATAAACCTTCTGCTCATTGCTGTCAGTGACAACATACAACTTGATGGCGCGGGGGCGACGATTATTTTCGGACATAACTACCTCTAATTTAGTTGGAAAGTCGAAGTATACCAACCACCTGAGTTTCCGCAAGTGGTTTTACCCCTCAATGTTTGACTGAATCCGGAATAACATCCGCAACCATGCCATGCAATTCCCCTTGCAATTCCTTAGCTAAGGTTTCTGCAAGATCCCAACTAAGTTGTTTCACAGGGTCGGGGATCTGAAGGAAGTTAGTCACGAAAGCCCACGGCATTCCAATTACAGACAATGCACAAATCTTAGAGATGACGGTATGAGTCTCTGTCATCCCGTCTTCGCCGAAAGCTTCCAGTACGGAGGCTTTGTAGTCTTCGCCAACCTTGTCGGCCACGACCATCAACTGATAGTAAAGTTGAAGAATCTCTTGCCGAATTTCGTAGCTCATCTGAATAGGGTGCGGAGTAAAGCTTCCTTCTTCCCATTCGACATCCACCAAATCCTTAGTGCGGGGATCGGTGGGGTTCTTAGATTTCTTTATCACTTGCGTATCCTTTAGGTTGTCCAGCGGCACAGAGTGCCTCAACTAATGCCAATGCCTGTTCAGAAGGCCCGTCAATTTCCACTCGCACGCCGTTAATCCTTGCAGCGAAGTACAGCCCTACACCTGCCACTTCCCCAGATTCATACGCATTAGCGGTGCGTATCTCGGCGTCATTCAAATCACTTTTTCGGCCAGCCATCGTAGTTACCTTTCTTTGGTGCGTTATTAGGATGTAACACCCAGCGATCTCCTAAAATTTTCAACGCCCTTTGGCGCTTCTCATCCAAGTCTTCTACCCCCCACACCGGGGGAGCTTCCTTTCGCAGTAGAAACTGCCGCAAATCGGTCAGCTTAAGATTAGGTTTCATTTTTCCTCCTCGTCCGCATATGGTGCGAACTCCTCAAAGTCGTCCTCCCTAAACGTCGCCAATATCCACTGAATCTCAGCGCCCTCGGGCAGCGTCGTTGCACCTTCCGGCAGGCGCGGGCCGCGATACTGACCCACTAGGATCTCCTCAGAGTGGCGAGAACCGCACGGGTATGCGTGCACGATACTGGGAGTCAGCGATGCGTTGATGCGGTTAACGGGGAGTTCGATACCCAACAACTGCGAGAAAACCGCAGCGGTGCCGGCGTGACCGATTGCCGATTCGACTTCGCAATTGACCGTCCTTTCCGCGAGAATCAAAGTGCGGGCCTGCTCCAGCGTCAACCGCCGGAATGTAACGCTGCCGACCGCCACCCACTCGGGCAACATGTTCAAACTAAAAGAATTACAAATGTACATCACAGTTCCTCCGCTTCTTAGCTTTCATTCTTAGTTAATTCTAGATGCCATGCGGGCGTACCGCTAAGTATTGCTTCCATGTCTTCATCTAGGATTGAACCGTCGTAGACAAACGCGACACCTCCTGCCTCGTTAATCCTCTGCAACTCCCGGCGTTGCAAAGCGGTGGTGTTCCCCGCCTTACCTTCCGCCTTGCATTCAATGGCGAAGAATCTCCCCTGCCAACATCCCACCACATCAGGCACACCAGCCCTGCCGTATCCACCCGTTGCCGGAAAGAACATGTAAGGTCTGGGTTCCAGTGAGTTAAGGAACTTGACCAACTTGTACTTCACTTTTCCCTCGGGAGTCACGGCCATAACGCCCCCAATTCCCAGAATTTAGCAATTTCAATTCCGGCACCGTCTAATAAGTATCCAATTAGGAAACTCATAACCGCCCAGAATATAAACTCTTCCCACCTCATCACTCAGCCTCTTTTATTTGTTTCAATAAGAATCTGATTTCACAAGAGAGTGCATAACACTCTATCGGTGCGCCCCGGTCTTCGACTAAGGCTTTGGAAATCTCTTGCAGCCTATGGAGGTGTTCTCCAAGCAAGACGTATGTGGATCGCTTCTTGATTTTCATTGTGGTTCTCTAAGGTTTACTGTGTCAATTCTAACGTCTTAAAAAAGCCCGGTTACGGAACCGGGCAAAGGACACGACAATGAGATTAGAGTTTATGTTGGCATTGACTTAACGTCAAGACCCTCGATGTGAAATATCTCCCCGAATGCAACACCGGGAGTATCAATCATTGTCCCTATCTCTGGCACCCGAACTCCCATCCCCGTCATCTTCAAAATCTCATACTTAAGACTGAGGTTTTCGGGAAACTCGTTTGGGCTTAAATAAGACTGAGGTGGGGTGATTCCCTTTTTGTGTCCTTCGCCCGCTGTGAACAGCCGGAAGTCCCCGTTGAAAGTCTTGTACAGCCAATGCCCGGAAGTCTTAATCCTGATCCGCGTATTCCGTCCATCTCGCACACGTTCAAATCCCTTGGTGAACTGAGCCAAGGTTTCTGTAGGAATCTTACTTACCATCTTCTTTAGATTCCCCATCCAGTCCTGCTCGTCGTCCATCCATGAGGTCTCCCCTGCCTCGCTCGTGAAGTGCTTGAGCAGCGGATACAGAAGCTCAGCGGCTAAGCCTGCCTCGGTAATCTCAAAACGATGCGTCGCTTCCTTGAGCGGGGTCTCCCATTCAGCGTTGTGGACAAATAGCAGTGGGTGCTTCTCGTTGTCATGCAGGATGTATGCAATGTACCCCTCAAGCTCCCGATATATCTCCATCGGCTTTGCCTGCGTGAACGTGTCCTGTGCCCGGATCACAGCCTTGTCGAGGTCTGAGGTATAGGTCTGGTTGGCTTGGATGTAGTCCACCAAACGGTTGCGGCTGATGTTCCTAGATTCTATGACCACAGAAGGAACCGAATCGACCCGTCGCCAAGTCAGTCGGCCCATGTAGTCCCCGGCACGGTACACCACTAGACACCTCTCCCCGCGTGGGACAAACCGAAAGTCAACATAGGGACGGTTGGCGTGCAGCCCCTGCGCGACGTACAAGAGATAGGTAGAAACCTCTACTTCGCTAGAATCAGAAATCTTAAAACCCTGTAAAGACGTTTTGTTGCGTTTGGGCTCGTAGACAATGCTGTCGGCCCGGACGCAGTGGTGAAAGTCGGCGGTCTTCCAGTTAAAAGGGATCGTGTTCATGTCATGTCGTCCTCGTGTGTGTGGGGGGAACTGGTTAGAGTGATGAGCTAGGCGAAGGCAGTACGGCGAAGAGATACCCCAGCTTCTTAATCTCCTCGATCACTGAGCGGGTCAGGGTAGTAGACCCAGCGATACGGGCGAATGCTTTGGCGTCGTCGCACACCGGATAGATAAGCTCGTTGCCGTAAACATGCTTGATAGATACCGTTAAGACTTTGTGGCTCATGTCCATCGTGTAATTCCTAATCTTAGATTGTTGTAAATATCGTTGTTGATACAGTGGGGCAGTGCTCCGATTGACTGCCCCACTGCCCCGTTGTTAGACCTCGATGGGGAGCGCCCATCCCACAGTCGGCGTGAACTGTGCGAAAGAGTTATCCGTCACACACCACAGCGGAGCGGGAAGCTGAGACCAGTCGCCCTGCCCACCGAAGTACCCATCGGTCAGCATCAGCACACACTGAGTACCCTCAACCAGACCATGCTCGCGCAGATACTCGGGCACACACGAGGGGTCAGTACCGCCACCACCCTTGGGCTTGGTCGTGTTAATAAGAGTGCCGTAGGTCTGTGCGGTATAGGTCTCGGTCGATTGCACACGGCCATCCCAGTACACCAACACCAACTCCTCGGGGCACACATCCTCCACGACCTTCTGCACATTGCCGAGGAACGCCGAGAGCAGCGGGCCTTGGATAGAGCCGGAGGTATCGATACCCACCACGATGCGGCGAAAGCTGTCGTCGTAGCTGCTAGGCATGTAGATACCAGCGCCCTGCATCCGCCGATTGAAGCGACGCCATGTGGTCTTGCCGAAACCCTTCGCCATGCTGCCCCTGATGTGGTCGGCCAAGACCTCGCGCCAATCAACCTTGGACGCAATCACATCACCAAGCTCACGCGACGCAGTACCACCCATGCGGCCAGCAACCTCGTTGCCTTGGCGAATCAACTGATCGACCTCGTTAGCCAATACATCTTTCTCAGCTTGAGTAAGCTCCTCGCCCGCAGCGAAGTCGTGCTCGTCGAACTGCTGACCAACCTTGGCACGACCGCGACCCTTGCCCTTGCCATCACTCGGCTCGTCGTTAGGCTCGCCATCCTCGCCCTCTTCACCGCCATCCTCAGGCTCCTGCTCCTCTTCTTCTTTCTTAAGAATGTCGAAGACCTGCTTGGCGTTAAGCCCACGGAAACTCTCGTCGATGAGCGGGATACGCAGGCCGTTTTTAGTAGGCACGGCGATGTGTGGGCATACCTTGGTCAGGTCGAGCAGCGGCAGATTGATAACGTAGTCGCACGCCATGTTGGTCAACTGTGCGTCCTGCTTCCAGAGCGGTGCCCACTGCACGATGTGGCGGAAGCCGATATGCAGTGCCTCGTGGAGAATCACGAACACCAACTCGGGGTCAGTCAGGCCGTCCATGAAGTCGTCGCCCATCACGATGTTGCGGCCATCGGTGTAGGCAGTGGGGCACTGCCCAATCTTAGTGTCACCGAACATGACGAGCGGGGCGAACTGCGAGAGTTCCTTGGTGCGAGCGATGGTGCTTTGGGCTTTCTCGATGCGCTGCGAGCGGGTCAGGGTAGTCATTGCATTGTGTCCTTGTGTTGTCGTTGTGTGTGCCCCGGCTCAGCACCGGGGCGTTGTGTGTTGTATGGATTACAGATTGAACTTGTTGAGGATGTCGTCGAGCTTAGCCTTGGCAGCGACGCGGGCACCGGCATCTTTCTTCAAGTCGCCGAGGTCAGTCACGGCAAGCAGGCGACGCAGGTCGTTGCCCATCTCCGACAGTCGCGGGTCACCGCCCACGTTCAAGTCATTGAGCAGGCCGACGAACTCCTCGGCATTGGACAGCATGGAGTCGTGCAGCTTGGTCTTCTTGCCATCGGGGCGTGAGCCGTCGAAGTTGGACTCCTTGAGCTTGTCGGCCATGTGGCTAACGATTTTGTGAAGCCGCTCCCACACATTCTGCATGGCGCGTGCCTCGCGGCTGTGTGCCTCGTGCATGGAGTGCTCGACCACCTCGGCCAGACCCGCGTTGTTGGTATCGACCATCCAGTGACCAGCGGTCGGCACCGGGGAGTACATCTTGTTGAAAGCGAACTTGCCACGAACCTCGTGCTCAGTGGGGTAGTTGGAGCGGTCGAACATCTTGCCCAAGGTGAACGCAGCGGCAGCAACGTGAGTGTTGTAGTCGGCCAAGAAGGCATCGACCATATCCCAATACTGCTTCTCAAACTCCCCAAGCTGCGCCTTGTGATCAAGCATCAGCGACATGGGGAGCAGGCGCAGGCCGTTGTCATTCCACGGCATGGTCAGGTTCTTGTTCCAAGTCCGCACCAGCGCGGCGAACTTCTTGATGGTGTCGAGTTCCTTGCACTCGGCGAGCAGGTTCTTGAGGTAGGTGCCCGCCTTGTGGCTGGCGTTGTTGTCCACGGCCACATCGTTCGCGACTTCGGAGTCGGTCACGGTGGCAGAGAAGACCTTGATGGAGAGGTCGAACAGCACGGCGCTGCTCGCGATTGTGGTGGCGTTGTTTGTCATGGCAGTGCCCTCGTTGTTGGTCAGGATGTTGTTGTTGGTGTTGATGGTCATCGTGTTCATTGCATGTGTCCTTTTGGTTATGTGGATACTTTAGGAAATTTCCTAAACTATCGTTTGGGATGTGTTTCGACTTGGTTAGTTTAAGTGAGTGTATGGATTACGTCAATCAATTACATATGTAAATACTTGTCTGTGTCTCCCCAATAGTTTGGATGATTCGTATCGTCGCCATCATCCCACCAGCACGCGAGGGGAACTGGCTTGGGTTTTAACGGGGCGATATACAGCGGATGGTTGACCCCTTGAAACTCTTTCTTAAGTTTCACTTTGGCGTACTTCTTTTTTAGTTGAGCGAGTTGGTTACAGGCACGGCGGTTAATCCGGCTCAGCTTGTCCATGTTCTTAGACATCATTCCTCCGATTGCCCCGGCTCAGCACCGGGGCGTTGTGGGTTAGGGGTTAGTACTTGAAGCTATTGAGCGAAGCCCACTTCTGGTACTCGTGAGTCGTCACTGTTAAATCCCATAGCTTGGACATCACGGTGACCTCGTGCTTGCTGGCAGCTTTCTCGGCGGCATCCTTGACGCTATGCACGAACATCGTCTGTGCATCAGGAGCCAGCCCACCCATCATGTAGGTGAACCAACCAGCTATCCGATTCTTCACCTCAAGCTTGCTATCGGGAGCAGGCAAACCGTAGCCAGCCCCGGTAATCCACACGCAGGCATTGAGCGAGCAGATGATGTGCGCCGCTATGGATGTGGGGTAGGGCGCATTGCCCGCCATAATTTGCTTGGCGCTGGGCAACTCCATTGCGAAGTTCTTAAACACAAGCATCGAGCGAGCAGCTTGGTTACCAATCACACCCTGCAAGTCGGCGAGCAGCATCTGCTCCGTGTACCGCAAGCCCATTGCCTGAGCATTGAAGTAGGCATGGAACACATTGGATGCAAACTCAAGACTGCGAGCAGTCACACAGCCCTGATCACGCGCAGGATTCTTGGGGTCAGGGTTATACACCATGCTCTTGATGTCATCCGGCAGGCTGGCAAAGTCCGGGTCGAGGTAGCTGGCAAAGCACAGCGGAGTTTGCTTGACCCATCCCTGCACGATGGGATGGATGTTGTGCTCGAAAGCCCACGGCAGCCATTCGTCGGTATACGGATTCCTAACGTAGTGCATGGTGACCTTGTTCCGCGTGTGGCTCTTGACCATATCGCCCACGCCATCGGTGCCGAGGTTGCCGGTGCCAATGATTACGCTGTCGGGGTGCAGCATCATCGAGAGCAGGCGACGGCAGCCAGTCTTCTTGTCCTTGGAGAACAGTTGATGCACGGCGTTTTGGGACGCAGGGTTTTGGGGCTTGCTGTACTCGTCGATGAGCAGCACCACCGGCTTGTCAGGCGTGAAGCCGAAGATTTCATTGAACCAGTAGGCAAAGGTCTTGCTCTCCGGGTCAGGCATGGGAATAGCCAAGTCAGCCGGATCCAGCGTCTGCATGTCGAGGAAGACCAGCGTGTACTCCGTCCCCATAATCCGCGTGAGCGAGTCGGCAATGTACTGGCCGATTGAAGTCTTGGCCGTGCCCGGAGGGCCGAGAATCAGGTGTGCTTGGTTAGCACCACACACAGCGTCTGCAATGATGGAGTCGGCAATGTCGATGATGCCGAGACGGGTCAGGGTGTTGTTGATAGTAGCCATGTCATGTGTCCTCTTTGTTGTGTGGATACTTTAGGAAATTTCCTAAACTATCCTTCGTTGGTGTCTCTGATTTGGTAGTTGGAGATGTGACTGTTATTACTTTCATCCTTCGATGCTTTGCTCACAATCTCCCAAAGTTTTGCAGCATCCTTTTTGCTAAGCCCTCGCAGTTCAAACCGCTGGCAGTTGTCGTACTCGTAGTAGTCCACGATAAATGTGTGCATCTTAAAATCCCCTAGATTTCAAACTTGTCGCCGTAGGAAAACACGAACACTGACCCTTCGGTTGTGTGTCCTTCAATCATGGTGCCGCCCCATCCCATCTTGCGGGCCAGCATCTGAGCGGCACGGATGTGCGGATTGCAGTCATCGTGCGGATACGAAATGGTCAGGGAATACCCCCCTCCCGTCGTCGCTTTGATCCGCGCTGGCTTGGTGTTGGTGGCAGAGATGTACTTGGTGGAAATGGCTTGCGGCATGTCATGTGTCCTCTTTGTTGTGTGTATTCGGATACTTTAGGAAATTTCCTAAACTATCGGTCGTACTCGTCTGCATCCCCGTAAGATGACGGGATTCTCTCGCCGGTATGGGCGCATCGAAGACCTGAGTCTTCCCAATTAATATCGAAGGCAACCACACGCCATCCGCAGTTGGAGTTGTCGCGGATTGCACGGATGATTTGCTTGGCTTCCTGTTTGGCCGCTGCAAAGGACAGGGCTTCCCCATCCGCGCACAGGAAGAACATCTGATACCCACCGGGCCATGCGTATGCACCGTTGCGGATAGCGTCTTTGAATTGTTTGGTGGTCATTGCCATTGTCATGTGTCCTCTTTGTTGTGTGGATACTTTAGGAAATTTCCTAAACTATTCTTCGGGCCATTCGGCACCGACAGGGATCAGCCACAGGTCACCGTCCTGCCATAGCGTGTACTGCACGCCATCTTCCTTGCTGGTAACGATGCAGTTCGACAGACATTCATCCCACGCATCCCAATACCCCTCGTGCTCCGGGCCGATGGCAAGCACCTCTTTGACCCAACTCGACACGCCGTCGATGCAGTCTTCGTAGGTGAACTCGATGAAGTTTTGCGGGATGTAAATCCCACGGCTATCGCACAGGTAAAGCTTGGCAGACTCAGGAAGGTTGATGCTCATTGTCATATCTCCGATTGGTTTGGTTGGATACTTTAGGAAATTTCCTAAACTATCGTTTGGTGCGCGTTATTGTCCCGACAGAAGACATTGTACGCTCTTGGTGTACTAAGTCAAGCATTTGAATGATGACTTGAATTAGCGTATCTGATTGTCCGGATAGTTTAGGAAATTTCTTAAACTATCTTGCGCGGGGCGTAACTTGCCCCGACAGAAGACATTGTACGCTCTTGGTGTACTAAGTCAAGCATTTGAATGATGACTTGAATTAGGGGATTGAATTGGAGAATTGGATTGAATTTGAGCCGATTGGCACGGGATTGGGTTGGATAGGTAAATTTCGAGATTATGTATTGTGGGAGAGGGGATGTTCTGGAAGGGGTGAGATAGAAAAACTTCGAGATATAAACTTTGAATTGGATATTCAAACTTCGAGATTATGTATTTTAGATACTGGTTTTCGAGCTACAAACTTTGATTGGTTAAAGAATGAGCAAGAATCGGCTAAGTGCTTGATTTGCTTTATGTTCCCTATGTTCCAGAAATAACGTGAATGTTCCAACGTAAGTCTATGATGTTCCACATGTTCCAAATGTTCCAGAAAAAAACAGTGTGTGG
>Ga0181358_1000119_pt1 | contig 32860 bp, 48 predicted proteins | sample Fa13VDMM110SD_FD_130096 | JGI IMG/M metagenome (GOLD analysis project Ga0181358, IMG submission 130096) | Freshwater viral communities from Lake Michigan, USA - Fa13.VD.MM110.S.D | ecosystem: Environmental > Aquatic > Freshwater > Lake | place: USA: Michigan | collected 2013-09-24 | reverse complement strand
TGTTATTGGCTATTGCTGTATGCTTTGCTGATAACTTATGGAATATGTAAGGGAAGTAATGGTAACAATATTAATTAAATTTAAAATAAACAAAATGAAACAATTATTTGAAACCAATTATGTCGTTTATGACAAACTTGAAGATGAGATTTTACTTTTAAATAATGGAGATGTTGCCATATATGGCAACAAAGAAGAGGCAGATGCTGATTGCTTACCAAATAGTAATGAAGAAGCAATAAAATGCACAGACCTCCCTTTGCATTGGCACAAAGAAATAATAAAGCAAATAAACAAAGATTAATCACATCTAAATTAAAAACAATGAAAAAAATTATTGAGATATTAAAAAACGAAGATTTTGATAGGTATATATTTTTGCATATTGACAAAAGCAAATCTAAAGATTATGCTGATGGTATATATGGCATCAGTTTCCATCAGGGATTGGATGTTGTCTTATGGGAATATTCAGAAAGTAATCCTCACTTAACTGAAATTTGGAGGAGGTTAACATTAAACTATCCTAATGTTGACTCCTATAATTTAATTAACGAGGCAATTGAATTGTTTTGCGATGCCTTTATTCATCAAGATATAAGGTTCTACAACACAATTAAGAAAGTCGATAACAACAAAATATAAACCATCTAAACTAAACACAATGAGTAAAACAACTATCAAATTAACTATTGCAATTGAGTCTTCAAAAGTAGGTTATCTCACTAGAGGTGAAATGTATATTACGGATATGCTTTTCTCAGAATCTAGCCACAAATTAATGGATGCAGAAGAACTGATTAAAGAGGTTAAAAATGCCATCAAATTACTAAAAGGATGGAATATGCTTACGATAAGATTAACTGATGATTTAGAGTACACTACGTACCCTAAAGAAGTACATTCAGTAAGGTTTACAAATAGCTATGGTGAAATTAAATTCGCACAATCAGATAATGATAAGTACTATAGTAAATGGACTGAAGGTAAGGTTAGTCACGTGTATGAAAATGTAAGGGAACTAACGAAATGGGCTAATAACCTGCAACTAAACAAGGTTGCAAATAGAATCAGCGAATCAGTATAAGTATAACAATCAATAATCATTTTTAAATCAACTAAACTAAACAATTATGAACAACAACATTTTTTCTGCTGACAACATTTTGAACTCAGCATTCGAAGGTATCCAAGTTAATAACTCAGAAAATAGTGATGCAGTAGCCACATTGCTAGATAAGTACGGGTTAAGATGGTCGGTAAGTAAACAACCATTACTACTTCCTAGTGGAAGTGATACGGGATTCTTTGGTATTGTCAGGGAAGATACACAAACCACTTTTGCAACGTGTAAAGATGGCTACGTTCCTTATCAGAACTCAGAACTAGCCGAACTGCTACATCGTATTAGTGAGAAAACTGGCTATGAGATTCATTCAGGTGGTATGTTCAATGGTGGTGGTAAGGTATACCTACAACTATCAACGGGTAATGAGATTAATGGTATCGGTAAGAATAGAACAAAGGTAAAAGGGTACGTAACGGGAATTAATGGTCACGATGGTACTACATCGTTGAAATGGGGTGAGGTTAATTTTACCATCTGCTGTCGAAATACCTTTGCTAGTGCTAGTAGAGTGCTCAAACAATCGGCTAGACATACTGCATCAATTCACGACAAGGTAGAGGTATCTATCAGGGAAATTACGGGTATTGCTACTGCTGAGAAAAGCATATTTGATACGTTCATTAAGTTGTCAGAGATTCCCGTAACACAAGATAACATTGCTAAGATTGTACGTGGGGTTACAAATGTAGATATCTCATTGCCACCTTCAAGAGCTAAAAATGAGGCATCTCAATATAGCATCAATCGTTCAGCAGAGTTATTGCAATCAATCTCTAGCGAGATGAGCAGTAAGGGTGAAACATTATGGGGTTTGTTCAGTGGTGTGACGCATTACACATCACACGTATTACCCGTACCTAAGAGAGATAATGCTAGATTAGAAAGTAAGTACGTTGGAACGGGTGCTAGTGTAGATAACGATGCATTTGCAATGATATTAGATTTCGCTAGAGTTAATTAGAGGCGATTCTAGACGTTATATTGTACGGGAAGTAGTATTGCACTACTTCCCTTCTTTTAAACCAAATTTACCACCTTAAAATCAATCACAATGACTAACAACTTAGACATCTACCAAATCAACACAACTGCTTGGGACGAAGAAGATTTTTTACTTCTAACCTCACTAACTCCCGAACAAATAACAAAAGTAATTCAACCTATTGTTAATGATGAAAGGGAAAATGACATAGCATACGACAACGATGCATTAGTTTATGCATTAGAAAAAGCATACCCACACGACACAATAATTCACTACATCCCTAACAACATTGACCTAATCTCTATTTAATAACAACTAAAACTATACACCATGCCGAATTACATAATCAAATACAAAACGAAAGTTGATGGCATTGATGACGTGGTACTTTACCATGAATCAATAATAATAAATACCATCAAAGATACCATCAGCACCTATGTAGAATCGCTAACCACTGACATAAAATTAGCTAGAGGTTTTTTTGAGAAGGAAGAAGCAATGAAGGTAGCTGGTTTGTTTGAAAATAATTTATACGCACACACTATTATTAAAAAAATATAAACTAAACGACAATGGAAACAAAAACAATTACCGAAATGATTAAGAGCACTAAAGGTAAATTCTTTAGTGTAACCTTCGTTAAGAAGGATGGCAGTGTAAGGAAGATGACTGCTAGATTAGGTGTACGTAAGGGAGTTAATGGCAAAGGTTTGGCATTCAACCCCAGCGAAAGAGATTTAATGGTAGTATGGGATACGGGGAAGAAAGAGTTTAGGATGGTCAATCTGAAGACAATTAACACAATGAAAATTGCAGGGGTCACACATAATTTATCACAATCTAAATAACCACACTATGACTAAAGGAACAAGATTCTACCTTATACAAGGCGATGAGAAATATCTACGTAAAATTACGTGGGTAGGGGAACACCTATTTGAATGGCATTACGGATTCTCTAGGGTTAGCCAATTAAAGCCAAACCTTGACAAGAAATCTAAAGTAAAGTACGTATTGATTAATAATTAATAACCATTAAAACAAACTAAACAATGAAAAAAATAACATTAATTGTAGGCTTATTTTTAGCCTCGTCATTAGCCTTTAGCCAGTCAAAGGTAGTAAGAGATGCCGATGGTAATTTTGTGACAAAAACAACCCCTAGGAAAGCGTCTGAGGACAAACCTACGGGCAAAACGTACACGAATGCCAAAGGCGAACAATTCCCCGTGTATGAAAGTGCAAACGGGAAACTCTATGTGCTCAGAACATCTAAAGAGACTGGCAACGTATACAAACAATATTTAAAAACCGAAAATTAATTACAATGAGTAACATAACGTCAAACATTACTAGTGCTTTTTTGAAAGGAGAAGCAAAAAGAATCAGCAACTCGTATACCGATGGCAAATCACTATTTCTATTCGATAACAAAATAGCAGAGCACAAGGATGACGGGTTATACATCACCAATTGTGGATGGGAATCCGTGACAACAAAAGAAAGGCTAAACGGGTTACCAAATGTCAGAATTAACCAATTAAAAAAGAAATGGTATCTGAACGGGGAAGTTTGGGATGGCGAATGGATTAAGGTCAACAATAATCCTCCTCCAGCAGTGGATGAGGATAAAGTAGGTAGCAAGTTTATCACATCCAAGAAATGGGTACAATCTGACGGGTGGAGAGGGTACGAAGAACCTATCTACGCAGTATGTGGGGTTAATGATACGGGGATGTGGGACGACTCACCTTGTAAAAGCGATGTAGGTGCTAGGGAATTAGCAGAAATGGTAGCTGTGCTAAAAAAGAACAAAATCCCCAGCAAGAAAATTACTTGCCAATCTAGTAATGTATTTTGTATCAGACGTTATTTAATAGTCCCACCTAAGTATATAGATACTGCTAGGGAATTAATAAAAGAACACTATAACAATGGTGCTGACACAACACTACTTTATTTATCAAACTAAAACTAAAAAAATGAAAACATTACCTATCAACAAGCCACCATATAACGAGTGGTGCAAAGAATTCAAAGTTAGCAGTCGAGTACAGAAGCGTGAGGGAATTGAAAGGGCAAATCTTATGATGTCCCAATGGAATCAAAACCAATTCAAAAACAATTTAAAACAATCTACAATGAACGAGAAAATAAGCCACAGCCTAACCTTATTTATTATTGGTGCACTAGCAATCATCATTTCCCTAGCATCATGCAAAACTGGGTACGGATGCCATGGCAATCAGTCATGGGAAAAAATGACAAAGAGAAATAACAAATTTAACTAATTGCGATTTAAATACTATATTTGCATTATGGAAAATACATTAACAACAATTATGACAACCGAGCAGTATGCCAAGGAGATTTATTGCAAATATTCTAAAACAAACACTGCATCACAACAAAGAATACGCAAAATGATAAAGGATGGTAAGCCATTACCCCAAGTAATTAAAATTGAAAAAGTAGGGGGTAATAGTTACTATAATTTACTGCACGTACAAATTTAATTTTAAACAACTAAACTAAGCAAGATGAAACAAAAACTAACGGAGGTTCTTTTCGACCATTGCTCAATAGAACTAATGGTCACGTACTACTACGAAAAACTATCTTCTCAAATAGAAGAGGGGCATGGTTACCATGATGTTGGGGGAGGTCACCACGTAGAAATAAGTCACGTAGAACTTATCATTGACAACCAGTCAATAGAACTACTTCCCCTACTAAGCCAAAGACAACTCCATTCAATAATTGACCAACTAAGCATATATGAATAAGCCATTTAAGAAAAGAATCCCATTGTTCAGGTGCAAACCTGATGGAGATATGTATACAAACAAAGACGGAGTGTTAGTAAAAAAAACAATCATAAACCATAAAACAAATCAACATGAAACTAAAGCAAATTTACAAGGTAACGAGATTTCCAAAGTCATCTCAACTAGCAGATGAAGTAGCACTACTATGTGTAAAAAGTAATGGGTATGAAGGGGAAGCAGTCCCATTGGATTCTATAGAAGGGTACGTCTATTGCAATAGCCTTATTTATCCTTTTATAAACAGGGGGATAGTAATGTCTAGGATAGACAAGCATCATTTAATTATAGACCAAGAGGGCGAATGCTTACTTGAAATAGAACTACTGGAAGAGATAAAATATCCTACGCTAGAAGTGTACGAGCAATCTGCTAATTAAAAAAACATATACCATGATAGTTAACAAAATGAAGTCAATCAAGAATGATGTTCGGGAATTACTAATAAAGTATCCCCAATACAAAGACAGCGATTCTAAATTAGTATCTGCTTTCTATTACCTCAAGTATGGAGGCAAAAAGGTTTTCGAAAGCAAAACTGCTATGCAATTCCTTACTGATTTGGCACATAGAAAGTTCCCGTTCCCCGACACAATAACAAGGGTAAGGAGAAAACTACAACAAACAGAGCCAGAGTTAAGAGGCAACAATTATAAAATAAGACATCAGCACGATGCTGAGGTAAAAAAAACTATTCACAAATTATAAATTAAAAAACATGAAAAAAACAACAATTTTATTAGCGTTAATTATAACCTCGTTTGCATCTTATTGCCAAGAGTTTATAGGCATAAAAGTAGAAGGGAGCAGAGAATCGGTAGTTGCAAAATACAAGGCAAAAGGATTCAAGGTGTCAATACCTCCTAGCGACAATGTCACAACAATGGATGGCATAGTTGATAACAACAAGGTCGAAGTGCTAATCGTATCAACTCCCATAACACATAAAGTCTGGCAGGTTCAAGTTTACTTGCCTAAAGATTTGTCTTGGAGTGATATAAAACATAGGTACGAATCTTATTTGAATCTACTCACAGAAAAATATGGTGCGCCTTATTCATCATTTGATTTTTTTAAAAAGCCATATTACGAGGGCGATGGCTATGAGATGTCTGCAATTGTTAATAACAAAGTAGTTTATGCTGCTTTTTGGAAAAGCATTTCATTAAGCATATCTGAATGGAAACAGGTATGTATAAAATATGAAAATAGTATTAATGCAGATTTAAACGAAGAAGAAAAAAAGGTCGTTGATAAAACAATTTATTAATTCATAAATTCCCAAACATATGCCGACAACAACACAGGTAATATTCGAAAACTGGAAGAACTTATCAAGATTAGAGTTTGATGAGTATATGCTTAACCAAGAGAAAACATTATTGCGAGAAGAAAAAGAAATGATTAAGGATGCGTGGATAGATGGCTGGGAATCATATGACCTTGATGAAAGGCTAGAAATAAAAATGTCGAAGTTCTCTGCCGAAAGGTATTACTTAATCACATTCGAAAGTGAAACTTTGCAATAAGTGTCGTTATTGCACACTTTGTGCAAAAAATATCTTTACGTCAGGGAAGTCCTACATATTCCCTGACGTTTACGAAAACGTAAACAATATAAAAAAATAAACAAAAACAATAAATTATGACCCCAGCACAATACAACGAATATCAGCGTCAAGCAGATATAATTGAACAAGCAAAAAAATGGAAAGAAGAACAAGAAAACAAACAAATGACATCAATAGAATGGTTGTATAACAACTTGAAATCACACTTTGAACATGATGGAGATTTATTGGAAGTTGTTAAAATGAGTTTTGACCAAGGCAAAGAAATGCATAAGCAAGAGATAATGAGAGCATTTATTGATGGAGAAGAAAATGTATGGGATAGAAAGAATGAAGGACATGAATTTCAATACGATAACCATGAACATTATTATACTGAAAAATTTAATTCTGATAGTAAGGGAAGTGATACCGCACATGATACATCTTCCCCAACACAACATAACTCGCCAAAAGTAGAAAGTAAAACAAGTTCTGGCGAAGTATCCGATGATGAGATAGAAAAACAAGCAGATGTTATTGATTCAGGAATGCACAGAATGTTTTTCATAGCTGGTGCAAGATGGTATAGAGAACAATTAAAACAAGAATTATGACAAGATACATAGACCCCCCATCAGGATGGATGTTTGGATTTCCCAAACCTATACCAAAAGATACAAAGGATGTAAGGGAATGGCTGATACAAAATGGCTACCCTGAAAAACTAATAGATGAACTAGGTGACCATTTCTATTGCAGGCACTGGGAACGACCTGATGACGAAGAAACTAAAACCGAAGACAATGAGTAATGATAAAGCTATTATAAAATTTAATGGGGGCAATATAGCACTACTTTGTAGCAAATGCAGAACTATTATAAAAACTGGCAAGGATTTTACAGAAAAAGAACTTAAATTTGTTTTTGAGAAAGGTAAATTACCCCCTCAATATTGCGAAAAATGTAAAAACCCCTATGAAGAAAATAATAATAATAATGTTGTTATTTTTAACGAGTTGCAAAAAAGAAAAAATTTGTAACTGTGGTGTAATTACATGGGATTATGGTAATACAACTGCCATTTATCCATATCAAACTATTGTAGTCAAAAACGATTGTAGTGGTAATGAAAGACATTTTGATATAATACCAACATCAGTATACGAAATAATTAATGTTGGAGAAAAGTATTGCGTAATTAATATTTATAATTGGTAATAAAAAATATTATGAACAAAATAATCATTGCGACCTTTTTGTTGATGTCAACTAAATGTTATTCTCAAGAGTTGGAAGGTAATTTTATTAAGGCAAATGGAAGTGGGGGAACTGCTCCGTATACTTATTCCATAGATGGTAATCCATACCAAGTAAACGATACGTTTTTTAACGTAATTGCAGGTCGGCATACAATCTATGCAAAAGACTCAAAAGACTGCGTTAAAACGTCTGTATGTACGCTGTACGACAATGTTACTATGAAGTTGTTTGCATGGAATGGCACAAGGTATGTACCTATTGAACAATATGTTCCATCACCTAATCTATTCTTATCTATAAAACTAGAAGCAAGTGGGGGAAAACCTCCTTACAAATTCAGCAGAAATTCTACATCAAGTTATATTCTAAATAAGGTTTTTTGGAATGGTTTGGGAAGAAATACCAACTACACCTTCAGGGTTAAGGATGCACTAGGATACATCTACTCTGTAAATGTTACCTTGTAATTACATAGGAGTGATATACAACTGGTATTCTCTTTTTCTTCTATTAGTCAACCCTTTGCTGGGGACTTTGATACCATTTTTTGTTTCTTTGTTCCAAGCTAACCAAGCCCCCTCTATTAATGGGTCTTTAGGATTCTTTTTCATTAATTTCAATACTGTAGAATCGGTAAATCCTGTCGTTCCTATATTATAGGTCAGGGAACAAATAGCATCGAATTGATTCTGGTTTATATCTATACCTTTTATTAATTTATTTATAGCAATAACCATTTTTTTTACATAATCATTCAAATAAAAATAAGCCTGTTCCTCAGTACACTTATCACCCATCTTAACTTTTACCCCATTAGGGTATTTAATTGTTCCAATACCAATTGTAGGAATTCCTTTAGAATCTCTATACGCATCCAATTCTAATCCTTCTGAAGCTATTATTGATTTTACAAAGTTATTACTTGTTTGCATGGCTATTTCTTTATTTGAATCACGTTAAGCAAAAGGCTACAAAACAATGCGATAACTAACCAAAGTATCCAGTTAGATTTCTTTTCCTTTTGCTCTGAACATTTTTTTAATTCTAGTTGTGTTTGGGAATTGGCTAATGATAATGACCTAATCTTAGCTGAGTCCTGCACGTACTTAGTAATGGTGATAGTTTTAGATGGAATAGATATATATTTCTTTACAGGTCTTGTTATTATCTTGGTTGCGATTTGGTTAATAGTATCGTATAACGTATCGCTAGGGGGACATATCACTTCTATGTCCTTGTATAAGGTGTCTATTTTTATTAAGCTATCTGTTCTTGGATTGCATGGGAAGTGTTCCCCCACATAATCAGAAACAACTTTAGGATAACGCATTTCTGCCTTATAGATATCTCTTAATGCATCCATAGGCTTATAGCATCCTGTGAGCAACAATGCTAACAAACTATATATCTTCAGTACTTTCTTCAATTCCATATTCTTCTATTTTATCTTGATAAATCTCGCTTATTCCCATATCCAGTAAAACCAATCCTTTTCTCCGTATCCTTTTTATTCTTACCCTGTCCTGATTAGATGACATCGCCATGTCTATATCTTCAATGGCAGAAAACGCTGCAAAAACCGAGTGTATTACTTCACTCCATGGAGTAGATTCCTCGTATACATACTCTTCTATTTCTTCTTGTTCGGGAACGGATGGCTCTTTAAGGTCTTTTTCATTCATTTTTTTGGTTTTATAGTCCTACTCAAATTTAATGATTCTTGCCCAACTTTATTATTAATTCTAATTGAATTTTTTCTTCTTAATTCTTTGCCTATCGACTCTATAATCGCAATGGCTTCGTGTACTTGCACATCCCCTAGTATTGCTAATATTCTATTTTTGTGCATTATCTTACTAATTTTTGATAGTATTTAAAGCAAGTATTACATTGAAACCTTTGGTATTTAGTGCCAGATGCAGTAACCCTAATTCCAGATTTTTTACAATCATCTGAACCACATTCTGGACAATCACTTCTATCACTGCCAAATATTACTCCATAATGAGTTTTCGGCATGACGTGAGTTGATAATTGCTTGTAAACCTTTTCTAATAAAACCACATCCATCTTGCAATACTTTATCATTTTAGCCATTGCAATTTTATTCTTATCCAAAAGAATATCCCTCCACAATGAAAAATTAGTATGGATTTTCTTCCCCATACCTAAAAATTGTGCTATGTAATCTAATTTATTAGAATTGAATCTAAACTTACTTCGGCTGATTTTTAATGTATCTATTGTTGTGTAGTTTGGGAACATCTGAATCTTATGAAATAGGCATCTTGTCCTTATCCATGACAAATCAAATTTGTCCCCATTGTGCCCTACTAATTCATTTGCTTCTTGAGTAATTTTAACAAATTGCTCTAACATTTTTTTGTCAGATTGCTTAGAATCCCATTGCAAAAACATGACATCTTTATCATCTTCCCATTTATAACAAATGCAAATTATTGCTCTTTCTTTTATTATATTTTCGTGACTTATGTTTTTCTTATATCCAGCCTCCCAGAACATACCTATATTCGGGCTAACCTCTATATCAAAAAACAGTCGTCTTCTTTGGGTTCTGATTTTTTGCATTATTTTTTTTATCAGTTATAAATTCCCAAGACAAGAAAATTACTTTTCTTTTTTAAACAATAACCCTTGCGAATTAGTAAATAAATTCTTCATGATGTATGCAAGTGCTGAAGTTAATGCCATAGTGCCGATTGCTGTCCAATCAAACACCAATGAGCCTGCTTCAACAGTTTGATACACAATTGTTATAACTGTAGATAAAACAGCCATTAATAAACCTTTAATAAAATCTGACGTGTTTAACGTAAACAATGTACTTTGTTCCATATTTTTTTATTTTGTTTCTAAATTAGTGATGCGAATTTCGTGGTTATCAATATCAGACTTTATCACCTCAATATCTTTATTCATAGCAACGTCAGACATTAGTATTTGTTCTATTTTCTTTTCAAATCTATCCATTTTTTTAATAAAAATGTTCGATACAAAAGCAATTAAACCAAGTATGCAGGTCATTAATACATTTGTCAATTGTGCATTATCCATTGTCTATTTTTTTATATTTTGCGTTATAAAGATAAGTAATTATTATTCTTATTAGTGTTTTATGGCAATGAATTCACGAATTTTTTTCTAGTAACAAATTTATTAGTCGGCTGTGTTGTTACAAATTGTAACACTCCAATATCAGGAATAGAACCAACAGGATTGCCAATAAAATCTCTTGTAAGCCCTACATTTACACCATTGTTAATTCCTGGTGATGTTGCTGTTAAATTATAATTCCAAAACAAAGGATTTGCATTTGTTGTATCAACCCAAATAACCCCATTTGTTTCAATCTCTGTAGAATTTGTAGGAAAATTTAACACACCGCCACCTGATAACTTATAGATATTATTGCTGTTAATCATCTGCCCTGTGTTAAATCTGTCAGGTCTTGCAACGTTAGCACCATTGGTTACCTCAAATATATTATTACGCATAACAAGAATACCAGCAGTAGGGTCAGCGGTGTGCATATTAATCATCCTATCAGTTAAATTACGACTAGGAACTGTTTGAACAATGATATTATTAAAGATTTGCAAACCTCTTACTTTTGTCTCATAACTCGCATTTGGATTGTTATTGATGTAAAGTAATGATGAAGAGTTTATAATCTTGTTGTAATAAATCATATTGTCTGTAAATGGTCTTAATGCTCCACTATTACTCCCAAACTCAAATGTACCATTACCATCATAAAAAGTATTGTACATTACTCTATTGCCTTTAACGGTGTCTGTTTCCAAGAAAAACTCTACACCTCCACCATCATTACCATAATCAAAACTAGTTGAATAACAATCGTGAAAGTAATTGTTGCTTACTATATTATTTCTACTAGACAGCTGAACAGGAACACCGCCAAAATCATCATCACCACCTTGAGTATTTCTTATCATTCTTAAGTTGCCAATATCGCACGAATCCATTGTATTTGAATTTGAAAATGGTCGAAAATAAGCACCATATCCGATTCTATCCATTGTACATTTTCTAATTACATTGTTTGTGCTGTTACTACCAAACTGAAATACTATTTGTATTTTAGCTTGTACAGTTCTATCTGTAGGTGATATTGTTGTATCTGATATTGTCCAACCATAAAAAGTTATGTTGGAACAATTTGAAAGTAATACTAATTCATTTATGGTACTTCCTTTACCCCAAAATAAAGGATTAGCACCAGTGCCGTAAGCACCAAAATAAATGTTTGATTTGTTAGAGATGGCTAATGAATCAGCAAATCTGCTACCTCTTTCAAACAAAACAGAATCGCCACTAGCTACAACACTTTCCACTTTGGAAAGTGTTCGCCATGCTTTGTTTACAAACAATCCGCTACTATCATTATTGCCATTTTGAGACACATAGTATGTATTCGCAAAGGAATAAAATGGAAGTAGTAATATTATAAAAAATAACTTCATAGTTTATTATTTAATTGCCTTCAAATTCAATAGACCATAATTCAATATCAGTAGGTATTGGTTCGTCTGTTATCTCATACAAATCAGATTCATTAACTATTTTAGGATGGTTCTCTAATGTATCATTCCAATTATTTGTATTAACAACAACATAAACTAATCTATTATTTTCTGATGGTGTATCTGTTATTTTTCTGCGTATGTGACTCATATTAATTAGTATAATAAGTTACTGTTGTTTGAAAAAATATAAAAGGATTAGGTGTAAATGAAAATGCAATTTCAAATCCAGTTGTTGCGTTACTTCTTAAGCCACCTCTAGCAGATAAATTACCAGCCGTTGTTAAGGCATTACCACCATTGCAACTACCAGGATATAAAAAGTTGCTTGCTGCTGTTAATCCTGTTGGCTTTACAGGTGTTGGGCAATCTGTAGGTAATGGAATTGTTAAGGTTGTATTATTAGAACTTACTGTACCATAGACAAGTGATATGTTAAGCGTTACCATGTTGCCTATTCTTGTCCATCTATAAGTATGATTTGTAGCACCTGTTGGAGCTGATGTACTCCAAACTGGAGAAAGTGTATACACCCCCGATGTATCTTTAAATGGTAAAGCTTGCGCGTTTGCCGTTGCAGGTGTATTGTTAGCTAAGAATGTATAAGACGGAATTGATTTGCGTTGAAATGCTGTTGTATCTGCTTTGCGTAAGTAAGGCAGAAGCATATTTGCTGTATCTAAAGGGGAAATTCCCGTACCTGCCATTATACCTGATTGTTGAGTAACAGTTAATACTGCACTTGCTGTTGCTGGGGAATTTGCATCTGCCGCAAGGTATGGCATTGTAATATCTCCGTTGGCTGCGTTCCAAACAAATTCGTAATAATCGTTACTAGAAGCATTTACTACGAAGTTCCATGATGGTAAAATATGACCATTTGTTCCACCAACTCTTTTTGGAACTCCTACTAGTCCTCGGCTACCTGGCACATCGCTACCATTTTTTCTAAGCCAAACGCTTACATCTGCCTCAGATGTATTTGGATTTAAAAATTGCGCTGACCATTGTAAATTGTAAACACCTGCATTTGCAATAGTTATTCTTGAATTGCTTACTATAGATATACCATTGGGTGTTATGTCATTTATTCTAAACTTTATTGGGACACCAATTAAAGGGAAAAATATATCTACATTTTGAGTAACAGTGTCTGAAAATGCTCCATAATATCCTAAAGGTGGAGGATTAGTTCCCACACTATCTTTAATAGCATAAGTAATGTTATTCTTTTTATAAAAAATACTATCCTTACCTAAAGTCCTAAAAATAGTATCTACAGCAACACCGCCTTCACCCCCTGATGGATAAGGTGCTTTGCTTAATGTGTCATTAATCCAAATTGCAATGCTATCCGTAGTTGAAGATGATTTTTTTAAACCCTTCATAACTACATTTCCAGAATTACTTTGAAATGCAATGTGTTTTGCACTTCTCAATCCATTTAAAGGTATATTCGGATTGTAATATATTCCCCTTGCAATGGCACTTGATGTTACATTTGTAGAATCAAAATTGTATGTTGGGGAAATTAATAAATTTGAAAACGCAAATGATTGTTGATTGTTGTATATACCTCCTAAATTAATCATTGCCGAATTTGTAGATGTAGATAGTTGTTGATTATTAAATTTATAATCAAATCCAATATTATCATTATTCCCAGCATAAAATTCCAATACATCCCCATTGTATCTATAAATTCTTTGTGGTGATTCAAAACTAGAATTCCCAATTCTTGCTTGAACTCCCCCACTACCTATAATCGTTAAAGGTATTGTTCCACCAGTTATAAATGTACTATCATTACTTACTTTTATCCTATCATTACCAAGTGAATCTTCTATTAAAAATAATTCTCCACTTCTCTCTGCTTTTATTCTTGTTGTACCTTTTACATCTAATTTATAAGCTGGGGAAGTTGTGTTAATTCCAACATTTACCGAATCAAAGATTTGAGAATTTTGAAGTGTTGTACTATTTGACCATTTAGGAACAAAGTATTGTGTACCACTACCAGCAACACCTCCCCCACCTCTCCATACATTAGCAGTATCCGCATTGAAAAAAATAATGTTAGAATCCCCACTTGTTCTAGACATTATAGGGCTTTGAGTATATACGGTATCCAATACTCCACTACCACCAACACTATCTTTAATGGCATAAGTGATATTGTTCTTTTTATAAAAAATACTATCCTTCCCTAATATTCTAAAAATTGTATCTACTGCAACACCACCTGATGGTATAACTTGTGTTTTAAGTAACCCTGAAGAGTTTATTGTGACCATTTTATCTTCGTTACCAATGCCTGTAGCTAATTTTTTTATTACTAAATTACTATCAGCAAATAATGTATCTCTGTATCTACCTGTACCATCAACATCTAATTTGTACTCTGGAAGGGTTGTATTTATACCTACATTATCTTTATCATATATTTGAGAATTAGTAAGAATAGAGCCTGTTATTAGCCATTTAGCAACTAAATTTTGAGTCCCATTTCCCTCTACTCCGCTTGTGTCATTCCCCCTCCAAGCATTAGCTGTATCCGCATTGAAAAAAATAATGTTAGAATCCCCTCTTGTTATGGACATTATAGGGCTTTGAGTATATACGGTGTCGAATACTCCACTACCGCCACTAAATTCAACCCAAGTGTTTACACAAGTAGAATCCTTTAAAATGTAGAGTTTTTGTACTGATTGAACATAAACAGCCATCCCGTATTTTTTTCTAAGACAAGGTATAGCATCTCTTTCAATAGTATCTCTTGCTACCATATAGCCACCTTTTCCCAAACTATCTATTTGAACAGGATAAGATGAATTGTTTAATGGTTGAATGTAACCTCCTAGACTTACTTGTGCTTGGGAAGTAATAGCAATTAAACTAAATAATAAAAATAATATTCTTTTCATAATCTATTGTGTAATAAAAGTTACCGACCCTGCATTTTGAGGATTCCCTCTATTTATATAAACCAAATAATTTTGCGAATACCCACTTGCATTTGTTACCGAAACTGTTACAGGCGGAGAGAAAGCAGGCAATGTTTGAAAACCATTTATTGTTAAAGATGTCAAATTTGATTGTGATGCTGGATAAGCATAATATAAAAACTTATCACTTCCTGCTACTGCTACTGTAAAAGTACCTGCCCTTGATGAACTTAATTCTGACCCACCTCCTTGTGTGGCTAATATTTGCGCACTATTAGGAGTAGTGTTTGCATCTAAATATCCCCAATATCTTTTTGATAATGGAGTAAATGTTGTAGGGGAACTAGTAACTGTGCCAGCATTGATTCTACCTGTACAATCTTGCTGTCCTAAATTGTTATTTTTACAATTCCCTTGAGCATACGCTTTTTGAACTGTGTAGGAAATCGGTGTAGTTATACTAGTGATAACGTCTGTATTACCACCTAATGACGTTGCTCCTCTAAAATAAGTAGTAGATGTTAATACTCCCCCATCGTTTTGAGTAAATGTACTTGATAAGGTAACATTAATTGATGAACCTATTTCTACATTTCCTGATGTTGGGGAAGATGAGATAGTTGTTGTAGGAGCTGTGTATGTTGGAGGTACTGCTTTTTGAGTAATTATTTCAAAGGCTTCATCTAATGTTTTTCCTGCAACGGGAATTGTTTCCCCATTCACCCAATACCCTAACCTATTTGCTGTAGTAGCATTCATTGTTATATTATTCTGAAATGTCCCTCCGCCACCTCCAGAAGTTATTGCGACCCATCTCTTAGGACTGCAAGCCCTGTAGTAGTACGAGTTTATGCTTCTAGAGAAAATCAAAGCCCCACAGCTATCTAACCCTATTTGAAGGTTAGCTTGTATGGTATCTGCAAATACAGGAGGTCTAAAGTTGTATTGAGCAAATAGTCTAGCATCTTGTACAGTTATTACAGGCTGGCTTCTTTGTGATATTGACTGGGAAGTTCCCACACAATAAGAAAAAACAAATAAAACCAATAATATTATTTTATTCATAAACTATAAACTTATGTCAATATAAAATTCGTAATCATTAACAGTAGCATCAAACCCATCCAATAGTATATTTATACCATTAGGTGTCCTAACCCACTCCGTACCCTGTGTTAAGTACCTAGCTATAAAGTTAGCAAAAACTTGCAATCTATAAGAAGCATATATTACCTGATTTATGCTATTAGCCCCATTCCATTGAGTAGCAGTAGCAAAGTCATCTTGTGTTATTCTTAGAGGAGAAACTATAGTAGTTAGTCCTGATGTAGGGGAAGTTCCCCCATTTGAAAAATTATTTATAATGTACGAAGCCTTTAAACTATAAGGGGCACACAAAGCATACAAATACCTTGACGTAGTTCTTATACTTGGGTCTTCTACTTGACCCGTTACTCCCCCAGCAAATTGTGTTACTTGTACTTGCATATTATTATGGATAAACTCTTATTTCTATTGCTAAATTTTGGAAATATTGCCCAGCCTGAGTTTTGATAGAAATTCTATTAGTCAACATAGATAGCAAATATGTATTAACAGCGATAACCTGACCAATTACAACCCATGTTTTATTTTCAGTAAATGGGCTAGACCCTGTAGCATCTAAGCGATAAACTCCATTTCCCTGACTAAACCAATTTAAAGTTGTCCCTACAGACGTAATTGTATCTTGTAATACAAATTGAGTAAATCCCGAATTAAATGTATCATTTAACAATACAGTATAAACCTTGTATGGCAATACCCCAGCATCACCCCAAGCTGGGATGCCACTTGCTCCTTGTTTTAATACCTGACCAGCAGTTCCTTGTTGTCCTCCTACTCTTAAAAAACCGTTTATATCTAGAGTTCCATTAAATGTAGATGTACCTCCAACTGGACTTAATATACCAGCAGTAAACTGTGTACTTTGAGTAAATGTATTATCTCCTGTAAAAGTATTGTCTCCTGCTAGGGAAATGCCAGGAGTCGGAGTTTCCCATGTAGGTGTAACTGTACCTCCCTGACTTGTTAACACTTGACCAACAGTCCCTGGGTCTGTTCCCATATATAATCTAGCATCATCTAAAAAAGAAATACCAATATTTCTTACACGCATTTCGTTATTTATATCAGATTCCCCATCAACATCAATCCCTGCATCAAAGAAATTTAAACTTGAAAAAGTATTTTGACTATCTACTAACGCTGCATTATCATCAATGTACGACTTTGCTGCTTTTTGAGATGGATACAATATATCACTTGGTGTCCCTCCACCTAATGTAATATCTGTAGACTTGTTAAGTACATTTTCTGGAGTAAATCCTAATCCCGAATTTAATATATTCCAATTCGCGTTTGTTTGTCCTGGATTATCTGCTAATGCCCTAACACTAGTTCCAGCTACAACAGCAGTTGTAGACAAGAATCCTGCTGCACTCATAAACCATAAATCTCCTTTTTTAATAGCACCTCCTGCCCCACTTCCTCCTGTTGAAGGGTAAGCTCCAGGAGATGTAACACTAGGCGTAAAACTCCCCCTATCATCTACAAGACCTACCACAAGTCCATCTGCATATGTTTTTACTGCATTTTGTGTGGGAATTAATGCGTCACTACTTCCCAAGGCGATATTAGCATCAATTACATCTGTATTGATTTTACTGTCAATGCTATCAACAAACATTGTTCCTACTCTATTTGCTGTATTAGCACCTAAAGCCGTTTCTGTTCTTATGACTGTTGCTTCCGTTATTAATTGAGCATCCGTTTTTTGTGACATATATTACTAGTTAAAAGTGTTGTCAAATGTTTCATCAAATATACCAAGAAATTCAGCAATGTTTACAAATAAATGTAAACCCCCGTTTATACTACTTCCCAAGCCAGGTCTTGCAGTAATCGAAACCACTGCCCCTGTAGAAGAAGCTACGTAACCATACGTATTTGTATTTAATGCGTTAGCTACTAATACAGCTACTGCTGTTGGGGAAGAGTCACCAGGCTGTATCTGATACTGCCCTAAGAATATATACCCTAACACTGGGTCATCTACAAAGACCTGTAATGTTTGTCCTATTCGCCCTGTGTCTATTATGTTTATTGAACCTATTGCGTTTACTTCTGTGATGTTTTGGGAATAAGTGTGAGCCCATTCTACACTCTTGCGTATGTTATACAACTTGTTAGGGAGTTCGTTGTCAACTCCCCCACCAAATAAGCCCTTCTGTGCGATATCATTCGCACTTAAGTATTGGCTTATCTTAGCTATTTCTATTATTTCCTCTATTGTATACATTAACTATTGGCATTAAAATAATACTGTGAATTTAATCTTAAATTAGTAGCCCTGTCGTAACATTGTTGTGCTGCAAATAAGTCTGTTGCAAAGAATATGGCTTGGTTACCACTGTCTATGTTTACTCTTAAATCGCTTTTGTTTGGGAAGAAATTGTTGTCGTTTATAACCAATGGGTTCGCAGATAAAACCTGCGTAAGTTGGTAATCAAATGTTTCGTTGTATAAAGTAAATCCTAAATTATACACCTTGCTAGTTACCACAGTATTCCCTGCCACCCATTCAACTGTAACCTCTAAAGCATAATCCTTTGGCAACACGTTTAATGTTATTGATGAATTATTAATTCCCCAAACTTCATAAATATTAGGTGTTCCCTTCTGTACTAAATAAGTATTAGCCGCAGTTTTCATGTAAATCCTGCGGCTAGTAATAGTATTGTCTGTACCTGTAGAGGTATCTAAAAAGTTTATTGAATTAGGTACTCCGTATGTTTGGGAAGTTGTGAAATTGGCTGTTAAACTCATCTCTTATATTTTATGTAAGATACGTAATTAATGCTGGATATGCAGTTGCTAAAGTTGTATAATTTGTAGCTCCTACAGTTATACCATTGGCACACATCATATCAAAACTCTCACCACCTATTGTAAATATTATTGCATCATTTTCAAGGGCTGTATCTAAAACATTATGCCTAGGTGCAAATTTATACCCAATAGTTAGAGAGTAACACTTCTCTAAACTTGTATCTGTTTTTATTTTTATAAGATTTGTGGTCTTAGTAATAACTGTAGCCATTTTATTTTATTTAAATTTTAAAAATTCCCTAACATAAAAAAGGGCAGTAGTACAAATGTACCCAACTTAGCCGATATACCAATTCAAAATCAAAAATTATTCAGAAGTCTTTTTAATACCTCTTACTAATGCCTTAATTTTTTTATAGAAATCATCTCCTTTGTTACCACTTGTTTGCATCCACTCAGACATTTTTTCAATGTTTGTCTTTTGTCCTGTTGGGGGAAGTACAGCTATCGTTTGCTGATTCCCAGACCAAACAAATTTGTATTCAGCGTTATCAAAAGAGATTAGACCTTTATTAATTGCTTGTTTTATCATTGACTGATATTCAATAGTTTTACCCTGAACAAAATCATTGAAATATACTGGATTAGAATCAGCTAATTCTTCTGTTCTATTTCTTAATATTTCAATATTATCAGAGCTATCCCATTGCATTGCATCTGCGAAATCTATCAATTCGCTATCAGACATACCTTGTGCAACATTTAACGCTTTTAATCTTTCACTTCTTTCTGTTCTAGCTTCTCTTGCAGCAGCATTTTCATCTATTCTTGAAATCATGTGATGCATTGTTTTACTTGCAAATTTGCTATCCTTGTTTTTAGGATGCAATTCTAACATCATTGCCATGTAAAAATCGTCTCTATTGTCTTCAAGATTCAATGTCAATATTGATTTTTGAGAACCCGAAACTCTAACTTTTTTAAATCTTTCAGGAATTCCATTGTCACTTAAAAAGTTATCATCTACAAGTCCAATATTTTTTGTTTTACTTTTATCAGCCCTAGTTTCATATGGGTCTTGAATAGTAAACTTTGTCGGGTCTAAGGTATACATATTAGGATACACAAAAGCACCATTGTATTTTTCTGGGTCAGGGTTAGGTTTTGTTATATCAAACTTATACCTTACTCTTTTACCAAATGATTCTACTTTTTGTTCTAACTCTAATCTCAACTCAGGAGATAGGTCGTTAAAATGCGCAAAATTTTCTAATGACATTATTATTTGATTTTAAATTGGTTGAATTGGTTAAATTAGTTGGGGAAGTAAAACTCCCCCAACTTTTAAAAAAACTTATTAAGCATTTGCTGCTGTAATTACAGTCGCTGTTGCAGTGACACTGTAATATTTAGTAGCTGTTGCTAAAAGCGTTAATTGAGTAACACAAGAAGCTAAAGGATTAGGTAATCCACTTGGTAATGTAGCAGGGAATGTTACTGCTTCTATTAAAACCCCTTGTGTAGGAAATCCCATTACTCTTGCAGCTGGATATGCTATATTATTTTGTCCAGTTACGGAAACACTTACTGAATTTGCCATTTTATATTATTTTATATTTTTAAAAATATGTAGGGGAATTTCTTCCCCCACACTATTGTTTACTAATTAGATAACTCTGAACTTTTGGAAATGTTTAACTGCTAAACACTCAAGACCTTGTGCTGTTTCCCAGTCAGTATGCAATTGCATAGTTGATGATGTTGGAATTTCAGCCAAAGCACCTGTTCTCCACTCAGTAATCATACCATTAGAAGACTTGTTAGCTGCGCTACCCATAAATGGAGTAGGAGTATAACGAATCTGCATTCTTGGTTGACGACCATTGTCTACTGTATCAACTTGGTCTTTTGGTACAAAGTACAAAGAACCGTTAACATCAGCAACTAATGTAGCAGAAAATAATTGTGGATGGTCAAAGATAGGAACATGACAGAAATCAAATTCGTAACCACCATAAGAAAGGTGCTCTACGTTGAAATCAAAGTCTTTACCATCTACGTTCAAACGTCTTGAATCTACTGAAGATGAACCTAATTGCTTTAAGAATTTAGAAATCAAACGATAAGCACGACTTCCCATAAACACCATCATATCTGTAGGTGCTTTATTAGCAATAAAGTTGTCAATGATTTCATCTAACTCAACAAAACCGAATGTACCTAATGTAGTAGCACTATCAGAAATACCGTAGTTAGTTACATACCAATCAAGACCACCAGTTGTTTGAATAGGCAAACCATTTGAACCAGTAAGAACTGGAGTTGTAGCAAATGGAGATGCATTTGTAAACCCTGTTGTTGATTGAGTACCAGCTAACATTTGTACAGAAATATCACCATTTAACTTGATAACTTTCTGAACTGTTTGGTAAGGTAAGATATGATAATCACCACCTACATTAACTTCAATTTTAGCAACTTTCTGTACATCTGAAATCTCATCAACTTCACGAAATATTTGAATGTTATTGTAGTATTTAGTTAAACCATATCTACGATTTGTTGGTGCACCAGATTGTTCTGAGAATGCATTTGAACCAAATTGAACTCTATCGTTAACTACAACTGCAAAGTTTGTGTTGTCAACAGATTTTGCAGTAATAATTGCAGAACCAGCAGTTGTTGTAGTGTCTACTATAGTAACTAATGCTTGCTTACCTACGTTAGAAGTGTTTGAAGTTTTAATCAAATCTCCAACTCTTGGGAAAAGATATGCTCCACCTGTAATTGTAAATACAACAGTTACTGCTCCTGTAGTTGTAACAGCCGAAATTGTTGCTACTTCATAAACATCGTTGTTAACGAAGTTATTGTAGAAAAACATTTTAGCTGGTTTTGTGCGATTAACGATTTTCATAATATCGGTAAAAGCTCTGTCACGACTTTGGTCGTAAATGTTAGGGTCGATGTCCCTTTGGTCTAAGAAATCAATCGCAGATACGAAGGATTTCACCATTGTTCCTGATGATACTGGCATTTTTATTAATTTTAATAATTTTTAAATATTGTTTTTTACCATCCTCCAGAGTTCACTCTACCATATTTCGCCATTGCACCTGCTATTGTTTTTGGTTCTTCATTGGAAGAAGAAGGTGTTCTGGTTTCTCTTGGTTTTGCGTTGTCTATTGGGTCTATTGCAGCCCTGCCTCCTATTGATTTATAATGTTTGGCAAGTTCTGTAATAAATTTTTCGCCATACTTGTTTACGGTAGCTACAAGTAATTGATGTTGTGTCTTGGGAACATATGACTCTTCGCCATTTGCACCTTTTTTAATTTCAAACATCAACTCTCCTGTTTTGTCACCATTTAAAACAAGGTCTGTTATTTCTTTTGCATCTATTGGGAAGCTGAACTTGTCTGCTCCTTCTCCGATAGTTATTGCATTTTTTGAAAGAACTTCTTTTGTGTACGGATTCTCGTTAAAATCTTTTACGATGTTCTGAGAGATAGTAGCTAATCGTTGTTCTTCCTGTAACATTGCCTCAGTTTTGTCTGGGGCTTGGGGAAGTAGTCTGTCTTGTTGCTGTCTTACAAGGTCATCTCTGTACTTTTCGGCTTTTGCTTCTAAAAGAAGTTTGCCTTCATTTACTTCGTCTTCATCGTAAGAATTCAAGCCGTACTTTTCGACTATCTCTTTTTTGTATAAGATACCCAATTGAGCTTCTGATGCTTTAGGATACTCTGCACGAAGTTGATGTCTCATCACATCTTCGGCTGGCATTTCAGCATAGTTGGTGTTTAGCTCTTTTAAATAATCTGATACATTCCCTTTTTCTTTCCAAGTGTTTAAGAAGCCTACCATTTTAGGGTCAACCTCTTTTAATTCCTTTATGAAAGAAACTGCTTTGTCATCAAACCCTAGTGCTCTTAATACTTCATCAGGAGTTTGAGTTTTTATTGCATCTTGCCAATTGGTTGATTCTGTTTCGCCTGCTGTTTGAGGTGTAGAAACATTTTCTTCTTCTGGCGATGGCTCTGAATAGCTAGGCTTGTCGTTAGATTCATCTGTCGTTGTCTCAACGGGAGATTCTTCTTTGACTGGCTTAGATTCCCAACCACTATTATTTAAACGAACAGGCTCATAGTCTGCTCCTTCTGCACTTGATTTAGTTCCCTCTCTAGCCATCAATGCGGCTATACTTGGGGTTTCTTCGGTGGATGCCCCTGCTTCAGAAGCCTCCATGTCATAGAACTTTTTAATATACATATTTGAATTGAATTTGGTGTAGTAAAAATATTAACAGTTTTCGGAATAAAAAAATATATTATTACTTTTTTTGTCTGGGAATTCATCATTCTTTATATTTATCACAGAACAATCTTCCCCATCAGGCACATCCCAGTCTTTTATCGAGTTTAGTACCTCTTGCAACTCCTTATTTATTTCTTTTTTCATTTGCTATTTGTTGTTTTAATATAGATGACTGACCAGTTATATGTGATGAGTTTTCTTTTGCGTTACCCGTTTCGCTAGATATCTGTAACTTAGTTTGGTTACTAGCCATCGCAATTCTTTCCGCTGATTCAATTCTCATTCTTTCTTTTTCTAGTTCACCTTGAATCCTCATTTGTTCTTTTTGTAATTCAAATTGCGATTCCATTTGGAACTTTTGCATTTCTGCTTGCTGTGCAATCTGTGCAGCCTGCATATTGCCTTGTTGCTGTGCTTGTATTTCTTGCATTCTTTGCTCCGCTTGTCTTTCTTTTTCTTTCTTGCATCTGTATGCCCAAATCATCTGAGCCTCTTTAACATTTTTTGTGTTTACAAGAAGTACAGCATCTGATGTGTTTAATAACCCGTTGGCAATATCTTGTTGCATCATTTGCATTAACCATGCCTTTTGGTCTTGAGTGGTACGCTTTTCTAACTCTATCCCATAGTCTCTTAATGTTATGCTTGGGGAAATCTCCATAAATCTTAGTGTATTGGAATTTAATGCTGGAGCATACCCACTTATTCCCCCATATTTCAATCCCTGCTGTGTCCTACACAATAATCCTTCTGCAAGTCGTAACATTATATTTTCTTCTGCAAATGCTAAGGGATAAAGAGCTTCGTTTGTGCTTTGTTGACCACTCTCGTATCCAGGCACAAGTGTCTTTGATGACGCTTGACCAAGTGTAACATCATTGTAACCTGTAATTCTTTCTATTGCAGACAGTGTGCTTACTAAGTCATTGTAGAACATTGATAGTTCACTAGCTGCTGTATTTTCTATGGGAATTACTGGTCTCCAATTTGCACTCTGAGGTGTACCCCCATCTGTATCACTTCTTCCCAACAACACCCCTGTATCAAAGAACATTTGCAATAACTCTTGAGGCTGCATATCCTGACCTCCCTTTGTCATAGCTACTTTCTCTAATGCTGATAAGTCTATCCACCATCCTGAAGGCACTGCCCTATTCTTAAAGTTTTGTATCTTCAACATTGTTAGTTGATAATCATCAACGTAAGGGATTAATCTTTCCATCATCCCCTGAGCCTTCATTTGATAGAAATTATAAGCATAAAAAGTATAAGACAACTTTGTTTTAGCCTTATTTCTTAACTCGTTTTCTCTTTTTTGGTCGTAACACATTCCAAAGTCATATACCTTGTCTGTCCCTATAACCCACTTACATTTATATACGTACTGTATTTTCTTTCTTGTATACTTTTCCGACTTCTTGCCTCTTGAAAAGTCTGCCTTTCTAAAGTCAGGATTGCCTTGCTCATCTACTGCATCACGATAAACTCTGTCATTGTACGTATAAAACTCAATGTCAAGTACCTTACACTTAAACTTATCGTATGGCTTCATCCATCCAGTTCCCAAACCTAATAGTCTAGGGTTACCAAACTGACCTGCTATTGTTGACGCAAATTGTGTCAAATCATCTTCGGTAAACATTATGTTACCCTCGTCATCTTTTACAGTAGCCAATTCAATTAAAGGAACGTCTATAATTTCCCCAGCATGAACAATATTAGAAAAATCTCCATTCTTATCAAACGATGTTATTACACACTCAGGGTCTACTACTCTAAAGTATGGCTTGTTGTCATCACCTAACCAATCCTTTACACCTGCTACTCCTAAGTCAAATAAGTCTTCGTATATTCTTCTTCTCTTTGTTTTATAATCATTTTGATACAATGCAAGTTGAATTGCCATCTCGGCATCCTTACTTCTATTGAACTGCTCACCCATCTCCATTCTCATCTCTAACTCTTCCATATCTAATGGCTCTCCAGACTGCATAGAAATTAATGGATGTTCTGCTAGTTCAGGATTCTGCTTCATCATCAACTGTCTAACAGCTAACTTAGCTTTTAAGCCAGCATAATATTGACTCATTTCTGACTTAGCTAATTGGTCTACGGGAGTTGCAACTATGTTATAATCAGTAGCCATCAGTCTTGATATAGCCTTGTCTCTGTACCCAGAAACAATTGCCCTAATGCTCCAGTCCAAACTTAACCAAGTATTGTTGGTAGTTTCGTTCACCCCTAGCCATTTCTTATATTGCGAATTTGGCTGCTTCCCTAACGCATATAATCTAAACTTAGAGTAGTCCCCTCCGTTACCAGAGAATATACCTTTAGGATACACAAATTGCCAGTCATAATATGCTGCTCTTGCATATTCCATGCACCATTCTTTTCCCTTCTTCGATGGGTCTATGTCATGGTTTGGGTAGGGATGCTGTCCTGCGCTACTGATTTGTTGATATTGCATTTTTCTTTATATTTAATTCGCCACTCTATATGGCATAATTGATTCTATTTTCTGTGTCGACTCTTGTGGTTTATAATATCTTTTTGCCTTAGCTGCTATAAGTGCAAACCCTGCCGCCATTGCATCATCATATTTCTGTGTATTGTCTACCTCAAACCCTAGCCATCCTGATTTGTCTCCTAGTAGGCTTGGGAAGTAGACCTTGCCAGCGTTTTTTTCTATGTACGCTTCTGTGTAGTCGCATATTTTCTGTACAGTTTTCCCGTTCCCATCTGTATAGATACCAGGCTCAACTTCCCCAGGCATCCACATTAAAAACCCACTACACAACTTGTCTTCAAAGTACTTCTTCCATCCGTTTACGTTTCTCTCAAACAACACTTGGCTACCACAAAACCATGCTATCTTTAATACATGGTCATATTGCAAGTCAGTTGTATTCGCCCTGTCTACATACCTCATGACAAACATATCATTGTATGGGTTTGATTCATTCTCCAAGTCCTCCATCTGATACACATATGTCGCACAGTTTGACTTCCTGTTGTCTTTTGTCTTATCATACTTAAACGGGTCACATCCGATTCTCAATGAGTAGTTCCCATTCGGAGAAAAATATCCTCCTCTTTGATAAACATTGTTAGGTTCTTTAGGCATCCACCCCACTACTTTTTCGTAAAGCCCATTAGGATTTGATACCCAAATCAACTTGTTTATTTTCATTTCTCTACTCCCATTCCCGTTGATTATCTCCTTATAAAACTCATCCCCGTTTTCCCACACTAAATTACCTCTTTCTACGCAATTTTTATTAAAATTTAACCAATCAATTTGTTCGTTTAATTTAAATGAGTTATATATGCTCCCTTGAAGGGCTGACATGAACATTTCTTTTTCATCAAAAGGGTTCATACGAATTTCTTCTTCAAGCAAAACTCCTTCTAACGATGCTCTTTTATTTATTAGATATTGTCTTGCTCCCCCTCTTACATCTTCTTCTGTAAGGTCACCTATACCTACATAGCTTTCTACTAAAAAATCATATTGTTGGGGAGTTGGTTCGTCTATAACACTCATCCCATATTTGTCAATAAAACCAACATAGCCATCAAATGCTGGTGAAAAATATCTCACCATTCTGTTTGGGGTTCTTTGCTTCTTAGTATGGTCTGCATTCTCCCATATCTTTTTAAACTCAGCACCACCACCCTTTGTCATTTCGTTGACTGTGGATGGACATTCCATGAACCCAACCTTCTTTACCCCCTGCACAAGTGTTTTACTTACAATTGATATAAATTCAGATGCAGGGACTTCTGGTGGGAACTTCCCCAACTCATCGGCTAATAGTCTACTAATACGACCAGAGTCATAAGCATTCTTGCCTGGTGCTCGGTAATCCACTTTACTTCTATGCCCTGTGTCAGTATCTATAGTACTTCCTTTACTTCCCTTTACAGTAACAGACTTATGCGCAAACACCAATTCAGTAACTGAATCCTTATTGTTTAACTGCTTAGGCTTTAAAAACACAGGCAATTGGCGATAACCAAATGCAACCATATTAGTAAAAGCATTCTTAGCATCCGTCTGTGTCTTACTTGTTAAACCACAGAAACTATTTCTATAGAATATACACTCGTACACTAGGTTTGATGTTGCTTGGGAAGTTGCACCCTCTCTTCTTTTCTTACCCCTTACCACTCCTAAACACCAAGGTGTTCTTTCCCAGTGGTCTAAGAATAAAAAGTATCTCCTGTCTGTATCTCTGTAGTCTGGGAATATGTCATTCTCCAACTTCCAATAGGTCATGTAGAAGTAGTGCTTCCCTGTGATAAAAGTTTTTATGCCATTGTTCATAAACCAAAAACCTTCCTTACATCTTCTTACTTCTTCAAAGGCATACTCCATTTGCTGAGATGTCAGCAATGCATTACCTTCCTTGTCAAACTCTACTAATTCAAAAAAACTTGGAAGCTCTTTACGTCTCCAAAATTGGTCTTCAGCGTTATCAGTTCCCCAAGATTCAACTTCAGAAACGTCTGGCAACTCTATATCGGTATCGTATACTTCTATTTGCATTATCTTCTTTCTTGAGCTATTAAGTCAACAAATGGTTTAGACTCCTCTGTTTTCTTATCAGGCTTTAATACTCCTGCCATTTGTCCTAACTGTGTTAGGGAAACTCCGATTTCCGATGCGCCCTGCCAGATTACTTTTAGCCTGTCAAATGACTTACTCTTTGGGTCATCAATGTCAAGGTCTTTCAAACTTATTGCATTCATCAGGTCAGCCATTTCATTGGCTTTGCGATTCAAGCTATAGTACAATTTTGCCATACCATTCTGCTCGTACTTTTCAAGATTAGTTTCTAATTTCTCAATCTTTCTTTTTAATCTTTCTACTTCGTCTATCTCTTCTTCTACTAGTACAGGCTCGTCTATAATTACTTCCTCTACTTTTGCAGCTTGTTTAGCATGGACTTTTTTTCTTTTTTCGATTAACTCATGTAATTGTTCTTCTGTCATTTTTTTTTGATTTTGGTTTGGGAATTGGTGATTACTTCTTAAATGCTCTTTTTTCAAATTCATAAACCCAGTTTTTATCTTTCTGGTCTATTGTTTCTAATTGATTTAAAAATGTCGAATACTCAGCTACAGCCATTCTTTGTGTTGTTCTGTATTGTTGAAGAAAATCAAAAGTACATAAATCTTTTTTAAAAATTTCTGCGCTTATTTCTTCATACGCTTCGTACAAGTCATACTCCATTTGATATGCCTTTTCTATAGCTTCCACAAGACCCATTACTTTCTTAGGGGGTTCTATAGTAGACAGTGCTGGTTGTACATTCCAGTCTGTTAAATACTTTTGTAACCCTTCTGCGTGCTTAAGCTCGTCTTCAGATTCACCTTTAAAGTATTCAGCAGCTTTCAAATACCCTACATTGTCACAATAGTTTGCAACTTGTCTGTAATAATAGTGTGCTGCATATTCATCTTTTATTCTTTCATTTAAAAGACTTGCAATTTCTTGCGGCAATTTTACTGGTGTCATTTTTTTTATTTTTATTGATTAGTTATTGTTCTTCTAGGTTTTTCATCCCCTGTTAATCCTAAGTCCTTTTTTGCCTTTTCAACAGCATCGCTATGCAATTGGTTTACCTTGTTTTGTAAATCTTCTTTTGATAAATCCTTACCTAAAAAATATTCAGCCATCATCCCTTTTTCTTTTATTCTCCATTCTTCAGTCAATATTCTCTTTAACCCATAATATTCTTTTTCCCTACCAATATCATCTACTTCTATCCATCCATTTAATTCATACTCTTTTACAGACTTTGAAAATTTATCAAATTCCTCATCCGTCATCTTTTTGTCTTTTCTTATTTCTTCAGGAATCCCGTAAGAATCTTTGCTACGCAATTTAGGCATTTTTATTTCTTTATCTTTATAGACTTTGTATTCTGGGGAATCAAAAATTTCTTTGTCTACAATAGTTGACTTATCTTCTGATGTTGGAGCATATCCCAAATAATCAACAAACCCTCCTTTTAAATAACCTTCCATAAACGTATTGGGCGAAACAGGATTTATAGCATATGGCTCGCCCCCTGTAGCACCTACCCATATTTGCTGCCCATCTCTTACTAATCTCCAAGGAATCGGATTCCCTATAGATGCCCCTACTAATTGACCTGCTTGACCTGCTGCTTTCTCTTTTTCCCCAGCAGCTAAATATGTAGCTGCCTTTATAGCCATCCTACCCTTATCAAATGCTTCATTTTTATTAAAAGAAGACTCTAAGTACTTTTTAGTTGCACCTGACTCTTTTGCAGCTAACATAGCCAACATTATTTCTGGGGTAAGTATGGTTAAGTATTTTTTAGCCCATTGGTTCTTTTTTATCCATTTCTCATACTCATCATCTGCTGCCGTAGCTTTAATTAACATAAATGCTAACGCAGTAACAGCTCCACCTACAGCACCTCTAATAAATTTGTCCTTAGTTTTCATACTATTATACATAGCATCCTCCAACTCTTTCATCCCTGTTTCTGTCATCAAGTCCATCTTAGAGCCTCTATCCTTATACATAGAAATCAATCCACTTATTAATCCTAGACCTGACTTTTCCGCCTTTAAAACAATCCAGTTAGTACCTCCTCCTACAAATGGATTTGCTATGTTTCTATAAAATATAGAATACAAATTTAAATATGTAGCCTTAGCAAATTTCTTTTCTTTTATGGCATCAGATATTCTACTTTCTATTTTACCAGAAACTGTATTAATTTGTTCTGATATAGGATTATTAGCAACGTGACCCAATCCCCTTCCTGCTGCTCTGTATGCGGCATTGTATGAGGCTGTAACCATTTCTTCTGTTATCTTTTCACCGTTTACTAATGCGGCATTAACGATATCTGTTGCCAATCTACTAATAAACTCTGGGCTATCATTAAAAATCTTTTTCCCAGCCTGTGTGTTTGCATTTTGAATTATATTTTTAGCAGTTTGTTTTGCATCTTCAAAAGACTGTCCAGATATCTTTTCCGCTACATACTTCTTTGCTTCATCCTTAGACATTCCTTTTTCTAACTTACCGTTTACCATCCTGTCTTGCGTAAGTATTTTTATAAGGTTGAAGGTAAACTTTTGTTGAGTTATCTTAGCCTTATAAGCACTATCTACTGCGTCTAATATCGTTTTACCCATTGCTACAGACATTATAGCTTGTACTAGTTCATTGTCAGACATATTATGCACGTATGCGTCTAAACTTCCCTTACTAATAAAAGCATTACCTACGTTGCCATAACCTAATCCTTTTTGCAAAACCATCTCTTTATAAATGTCTCTAGCCATCTTTCTTTGCTGGGCATTTAATTGTTCGGGAATTGTTCCCGAATATCCTAGAGAAGAGTAGAACCTCTCAAGTAACCCTGAAATAGGGTTTTCAATACCCTGCTTTACTGTGTTAAGTAACATTCTTTGAGATGCATCCATGTACCCCTTTACTATTTCACTTAGTTTAAAAGCAGTACCGCCCTGTTGCATAGCTTCTGAATTAAGAATTATTCTCATTCTTTCTTCTATAACCTGAATAGCACTTCTTAATTGGCTTTCATTTAAAGGCTTACCTTCAAAGTTGCTGTTGAATAAGTTAGAAAGTGCTTCTCCTAGTTCTTTTACTCTTTCAAAGTTTTTTAAACTTAGTCCAGAAAGACCTACTGTTTTTGCTAAGGCTGTTTCGTATGCATTAGGGTCTTTGTCAAATAGTCCATAGTTGTACATTTCAACAAGTTTCCTTACTGCGCTTTTTTGTTCGGGAGTTGTTGCCTGCTTATTCCTTTCGTTTATTTCGTTTAGAGCCTTTTCAGCAATTGACTCGCTAAGGTTAATGTACTCTTCTACAAACGCATCCTGCATTCTAAGCATTTGCTCATCTGTATAACCCTTATCTCTTAAAGCAGCTTCAACTCTTTCTCTAATGTTGTCTACACTTCCCTCTTCCCCAGCAAGTTTCTTCCAATCTAATACATCTCTTTGCTCTATTCCATTTTTTGTCTTTACATTAATTTTTCTTCCGAAGCCTTGCTCTATTAATGCGTTTTCTATAAATAGTTTGGGAGTTGGGTCTAGTGCCTCCAATATAGCTTGTCTAGCTTCCTTCTCTGCTCTTAAAACATCTAAATCAGAATTCTCTTGGCTTTCTTTTTTATCAAACTTATCCTTTTGCCCTTTTTGTATTTGTCTGTTAAGTTCTAATATTTCCTTTTCTAGTTTTGCTTTTGCTGCTTTTGCATTTTTTTCATCTGCATAAGCGTCTACTTTTGGTACATATTTATCTAGAAGGGAAGTCAAGGCATTCTTTTGCTTTATTAACGCTTCTAGTTCTGCATCTGGCTTTAATTTATCCTTTGGCTTAGTTCTTTCTTTGTCAGCTATTTGCTGTTTTAATGATTCTATTTGAGCCCTAACTTTTTGCTTTGCTAACTTTAATCTATCTACTGGGGTCTTAGCCTTTGTTGGAGTTTTAGTATCAATTAATCCTTGAGATGCAAACTCTTGAGTTATATCATTTCTGAAATCAGCTTCGTCTTTCCATTTAGCCCCTGTACTTTTTTCTGTCTCTGCTTTTATATAATCAATACCAATCTCTATCGCCTTGTTAATGTCAACCCCTGCCTTCATCGCATTAAATATCTTATTGTATCCAGACTCAATTATGTCGTTTACGCTAGACTTAGACTTCATGCTTTCTTGAGAAAGTTGAGGCTTAGATTTGAAGGTATACTTATTAAAGATGTTTTGTTTTATTTTATCTAAAACAGACAGTCTCTTGTCTACAGTTTTCTTTTTATCTGTAGATAAATTGTCGTATATCTTTTGAATTTCTTCCCTAACACCCTCGTCTACTTTAGCCTTTATATTTTCTTCGTCTGTTATTATCCTTTCAGCCTCTTTGTTTATGTCATCAGCAGTAGCTTGTACAGCGTCTTCTATTTTCTTCTTGTCTTCCATTTCTCTTGAAGAAAAGAATCTATCAGTAAGTTTATTTACATCGTATCCTACTTCTGCAAATCTTCTAAGTCTACCCATGTTTATTGCTAGGGAATTGCTTCTTAAAAAAGCCTGCGACTTTGCTCTTACCAAGTCTTGCATTTTTTCTATTTTAGCAGCCTCACTTGGGTTCTCTAGCTTTTGCTTTGCTACCTCGTTTTCTAAACTAACATAAATCAAAGCCTTGTTTGCTGGAGGCAAGTTTTCTTTTTCTACATATTGTAGTAAACTTTCTACGTACTTATCGCCAAATAATTTCTTTGCTTTCTCAATTATGTCTACACCTCTTTCTAATGCAGGTCTTAATTGTTGAGCTAAGACATCTTGTTTGTTTCTTGGCACTTCCCCTTCATACTTCTCAATTGTTTCCCCACTTAG
>Ga0181358_1000114_pt1 | contig 33508 bp, 51 predicted proteins | sample Fa13VDMM110SD_FD_130096 | JGI IMG/M metagenome (GOLD analysis project Ga0181358, IMG submission 130096) | Freshwater viral communities from Lake Michigan, USA - Fa13.VD.MM110.S.D | ecosystem: Environmental > Aquatic > Freshwater > Lake | place: USA: Michigan | collected 2013-09-24 | reverse complement strand
TTGCTAGATATTATTGCCGATTATATGATGTAAATGATACCCCAATGCGACTGGGGAAGCTTGGGGCCGTAGACCAACGGCAGAGTCAATTGACTCAAAATCAATAAAGTGTGGGTTCGAATCCCACCGGCCCTATTTATGAAAAGGTTCACCGAAAATAATTATCCAGCGTGGATCTGCAATGACTGCGCGAAAGAAATGAATGCCAAAAAAGCAATACGATTATCAACATACCATACAGGAATATGTGGATTTTGTGACAAAGAAAAAGGAGTTACAGAACCACGAGACTGGGGTTACCCAAACTACCCAAAGAAGAAAAACAAAAGCTGAAATTTTTGAAGAAGTAGTTTCATATACAGCTATAATAATTACCATTTTCTTTGTAATAATACCAATGCTGCTTGTTGCTGCTGCGGTTATTTCTACAGCATACTGATTTAAATTAACATGATCTGGCTAATATCTGACACACACTTTGGGCACTCAAACATTATTAAGTACTGCAATAGACCATTTTCTTCAATGGAGCAAATGGAAGAAGTTATTGTAAATAACATTAACTCAATGGTTAGTGAGCGTGATGATCTTTATCATCTTGGTGACTTTTGTTTTCACTCAAATGGAAAGAGATGGGAGACTGAGGTAAATAGAATTCTTGATCGCATTAAGTGCAAGAATGTTTATCTTTTGTGTGGCAATCACGACCCATCCGCTACATATGCTAACAATCGAACTACTTCATTCAAGGGCATATACGAATATCAAGAAATTTCAGGAAAGCATTTGTTTCTTTCAATGCCTGAGAATAGACGACATACAAAAGTAATTCTGATGCATTATCCAATTGAGTCATGGAGTAGTCAGAATTTTGGATCGATTCATCTTCACGGGCACACGCATGGTAAGCTATTTTCTACAATTAAAAATAGATATGATGTTGGTGTTGATGTAAATAACTATATGCCAATTTCACTAATGCAAGTAATGGACAAGATGGGATTGGAGAATAACTAATGGAATTCACAGATCAAAACGGAAAGACCTGGACACCATCAGAAATGGCTGCTGCTATTCTGATTCACGCAACACTTTTTATGTCCAAGGCAGTTATTTTCTGCCTTATCTTTAATAAGATGAGAGGGGGATCACTATGACAGCTATAGTTGAGGTCAAGATAAATACGCCAGAAGATATGATTACATTCGGTGCAGCAATCAAAAATTTTGATATTGAACACCTCAATGTTTCTTCAAGTTATGGATACAGTACAGTTTCATATCAGTGCACAAAAAAAGAACTTTTGAAAATTCGAGAGTTTTGGCGTGGCATCTTTGATGGATGTCGTGTAGTATCATACTAAAACAATGTTCCCGTAGCTCAGCTGGATAGAGCAGCCGCCTTCTAAGCGGCAGGTCGTTGGTTCGAGTCCAACCGGGAACGCTTGACCATTAAAGAAAAATAACATGAACAAGATAGAACATTTTTATCAAAACATTGGTGAAAACTGGTTTGATTATGCAGACCTTTATAGTAAAGTAGCAAATGATTTTCCAAATGGAAGTCACTTTGTTGAGATTGGTTCTTGGAAGGGTCGTAGTGCATCATGTATGGCTGTTGAAATACATAACTTAAATAAAAATATTAAGTTTGATTGTATTGATACATGGAATGGATCTGCAGAGCATAGGGACGGGTCTTTTTATATAGATAATCTTTATAATGAATTTTTAAATAATATTCAGTCAGTAAATCATATCATAAATCCAATTAGGATGGATTCACTTGAAGCGTCAAAGCTTTACGCAGATAAAAGTTTAGATTTTGTTTTCATTGATGCATCACATGAATATGAAGATATAAGAAACGACATAATTCACTGGATGCCAAAGGTTAAAATTGGCGGTATTTTAGCTGGTCATGATATAGTTTGGCCAGGTGTTGCGAGAGCAGTATCCGAATTAATCCCAAATCACTATTTAACCTCTTCAACATGTTGGGCTGTTAATATAGAGCGCGATGAAAAAGAAACGGAGTAAAACAATGGCGACACTTGAAAGACGACCTGTGTTTTTACAAATGAGTGATACGCAGGCTAATGATTATATCATCTGCTATATTAAGAATAGATTTCCTAGAAGCGGACCGCTCATTGGTAAACTACCCATTTCCGAAAGAGATGATGCGGTTCAAGAAATTTATATTGATCTATGGGAAAATCGCTTTCGATATGATCCAGAGAAGGCGGACTTTTCTACATATGCGTTTAATCGCGGTCGTGGGGTAGTAAAAGATCTTCTCACTAAGAAAAATAAAATTTATAGAGTGGCCTCAAAGGTTTTTGAAGAGAGACCTAGGAACTTTTATATGGAAAAATCGATCAATGAGTCAGTAGAGCAGATTGAGAAAATCCTGTGCAAGATTAAACCAGAACACGCTCAAATTATGAAGATGCGATTTGTGGATGACATGACCATTGATGCTATTGCTAGGAAGATTAATTGCAGTAAACAGAAAGTATATCAGGTAATTTCTAGAGCTTGTGAAGACGGAAAAAGGTGTATTAATAATTAATGAAGAGGTACAATGACGCAAAAAAGATTTTATTTGCAGACTATAAAAATATAATGTCTGCATATAGTCTTGTTTGTACCCAAATTGAGACGCAAGAAAGTGATCTTACACCAGAACAGGTTTCAGCCAAAGCTGCTTACTATACTGTAGTTTGGAGATATCTTTCTGGTGTTTCACCTATGGTTTCAGCCATAGATAAGTTCATAAAAAATAATCTAGATACAGTATTGTCAGAAATAGATAGTGAGCTGGCAATTGCAATACTTATTGAAAGCAAGATACACGATCTCGAAAGAGCGGGTCTTGCCTCAGTCGTTCGTAAAGAAGACGGAACTACCGTAGTAAACCTCACGGAAAAAGGTAAAGAGGTTTCAAAGAAACTTAAGCAGGATGTGCGAGAGCAATAATGATTGAAAAGTCAGACAAGTCAGTTCCAACTGAAATTCTTTTTGTTCACATCACCACTAACCTAGCACTGCATATGCAGTCCACGATTGGCAACCACCAAACGATGAGTGCTGCAGAAAGAGAATACGGCATCATTGCAAAAGATTTGAAGAAGAGCTTCTCCTTCATCTATACAGTTCTTGAATCGATTGTGAGGTACGACAAGGAATGGGAAAAACAGATCACGGTTTCAGCAGCAATGCTTGCCGTAGAAGCTTTTGTAATTTCTCAACAAACTGGAATCTCCCAGGAAAAAGCAAAGGATATTGAGTTCATTCTTGAGTGGACTGCGCTACAATATAAGAACGGCACCTATCGTGCCAATAAACCAGGATATAAATGGCGAACAGCACTAATCTTTCTTCTGCTAGACGAAATCAACAACGATCAAAAACCACAAAAGCAAAAGCGCAAGGCAAAAAGCTAAAGTTTAATAGCGGAATGTACGCGCAGATGTTGTTCCCATCTGTTTGTCATTTAAATGGATGGGAATGCGCCCGTCCTCTTCTAGAAGAACTTCATTATGATTTTGTGGTTCGTGGTATTTTACGTGATGAGTTTGTGACAATTCAAGTAAAACAATGTTACTATGACAAAAACAAAGAATCATTCCGATGTGATATTCGCAAAAAAGCCGCTAGGAATAAAAAGGTTTCTTATGAGGAAGGCGATTTTGATTTCTTGGCGGCATACAACCCGATCACAGATACGTGGTATTTACTTCCGTGGAAATCCATTCGTCATATATCAAGCGAGATTTCACTAAATGACAATTATTCAAAGTACCGAGTCAAGGTGGATATGCCGTTCGTTGGACCAGATCTTGGAAGAATTCGAGCAAAGAAAAGCCGAAAATAAAAAGATAGCGAAACAATTTAGCTATACTGATATGAATCAAGGTGATGGGAGTATGGTACTCGTCACCACCAACAATGAAGGAAAGCCTGAGGGTTGTTTATGCAGGCACTGCTATCAGAAGTTGGATCATTTACCTTTTTCGTATGGAAAGTATGTAAGCCCTATATGCGTAAAATGTTTACGCGACATTGCTTGGATTGAAGCCCCTAAAAATACAAAGGAGAATAAGATGAAGAAGAGAACATCAAAGAACGATCCGTCAGTAGTTCAAATCAATTGGAGTGAATTTGAAGGTATGGTTAGCAGTGGTACAGCAAAGCTAGTAGCACTTGCACAAACTTACAATATTTATCCCAATGACATGCGTGATATGATTATCGCAAAGTATGGCGATAAGATTGAATTCAAGCGTGGCAAGAATGGTGGCGTTCGATTTAAGTCCGCAATTCCACAAGCTACAATGTGACATGAGCTTCAACTGGGATAAAACTAAAGTCGTATCGGTCGTTGGAAATACAGGCAGCGGAAAAACCGCTGCTTGTTTTAATATTTTATCTGCCGTAAAGGACAGAAAGACTTATATTGTTGATCATCCTTTTCCTGAAGCCTTAGAAGGAAGTGGTGTACAAAATATACCATCAATTTCCTTTGAGGATGTTTCTGACTGTGTTATTTGGGTTGACGAACCACAACTCGTATTTCCCAAGTATGAAAGACGAAACAATGATGCGCTGTTGATGATGTGTTCTTTGGCTAGACAACGTGACATTACTCTTGTGTTTTCAACTAGCGATACCCGTTGGATCAATAAAGGAATGGAGTCATATGTTGATACATGGCTCATAAAGAACCTGGATTTCAACATGGTAAAGCAGGGCAGCATTATCAAGAAGATTATTGCACAGAAAAATCACAACATCATGCCATCGACCTTCAAGCTTGCACAAGAAGAGGCTATATTGTATTGTCCGAATCAACTTGATCGTCCACAGAAAGTAAAGATGGGGCTTCCATCATTCTGGAGCGAAAAGCTGAGCAAGCCGTACAAGTATTCTGCACTCAATACATCTAAAATCTTTGGAGAACAATAATGATTGTTAAAGTAAAGCGCGAAACAGAAAACCCACAAATATTTTCAGTAGATCAGCCAGCAAAATATAACAATGGACATCATGAGCTGTATTGCCAATTCAATAAGTTCTCTCCAGAAATTGGCAAGAGCTACAGCGTAAAGCCAACCCATCAATGGGCAGACATTAACTACAAGGAAAGTGTAATAGTTCATTGCATTGCTCTTGAGGAAAGGACAATTGATGATATCAGTTAATTTCGAAATTGATGGTGATGACTACTCAACAGAGATAGAATATGATGATGAATCAGAGATTACCGATGATTTGGCGTATAGAATATTATACTGTTCTCAAATCTCAAAGGATTGCTTTCTTGACGCCGCCGATGCACTTGCTCCAATAATTGGTCTTGAAAAGACGCAAGCAATGGTAAAGGGCGTTCTTGAGAAATCATCAACGTTAATTGAGTCTCGTAATGATCCATCAGACACAGTAATACCAACTGTATTTTTAAATAATGACAACGAACGAAGAAATGATACGAGCGATTGAATCAGCAAGAGTTTTCTTGTATGATTTAATGAACTCCAAAGCCACACCTAAGGTTCCAGTTTATATTAGAGAACAGGCGAGAAGAGTAACTAAACATTATCCAATGAGCACTACTGATTTACTTCTTCATTTGAATGAAAGTGCGACAGAAGTGCGACAGAAGTGCGACAGTGATTTCACAGATATTGACGAAGCCATTGACGAGATTAAGCGGCTCCGTGAGGAGCGGGAAACTTATTTTATGGCACATGATGAATTGTTGGCGCAGATAATTGAATTGAGAGCAGAGCGCGACTCAGCAAGGCGAGAAGTATGCGACCTCAAGACATTTAACTTTGACAACACCATCTCCGCATATCGTTATGCCGATCTACGAAAGTGGGACTGCTATAAGGATCGCACAGATGACTAATAAACACAAAATGACCCAAGAGCGTTGGAACTATCTAATGCAACCATTTGACGGCGATGAGAGTTTTATACTGACCGCACAGGAGCTAGCCGATGGATGGCATTGGTGCGATGATTGGGATGGGCTTCTCATTCACACCGATGAAGTTGAGTTCCAGAATTGTAAATGTGAATTTATGAACAGGTTCCGAAAAGACAAATAAATAATATAATGCATTACAAAACCGTCTTTCTTTCAGACTTCCATCTAGCTTCTAAAAAAGCTAAAACAAAACCTTTAATTGCGTTTCTCAAGAACAATGAATTTGATAATATCTTTTTGGTTGGGGATATTATTGATATTTGGAGGTTTAAGCAAGCCTTCTCCATGAATTCTGAGAAACAAAATCATCATATGGAAGTGATCGAAAGATTGTTGAAACTTTCTCGCAAGGGTACAAAGATTCATTACATCTATGGAAATCATGATGAGTTCATGGCAAAGTTTTCAGGTCATCATATCTTTGGTAATGTCAGTTTGAGTGAACGAGAAGAATATACTACCTCTTCAGGAAAGAAGTTTCTTGTTCTTCACGGACACCAATTTGATTTCCTCACAAAGTTTCCAGTCAGCTCTTATATTTATAAACTCGGTGACTATGGATACGAGTTGATATTGGAAATTAATGATTGGTTCAATTGGTGCAGAAGAATGATGGGAATGCGATACTGGTCTATCTCTAAGTATGTAAAAATTAAAGTAAAGAGAGCCGCCCAGTTCATCGAAAGCTTTGAAAGCGTTGTTATTAAATACGCGAAGGAAAAGAAATATGATGGCATTGTCTGTGGTCATTTGCACGAACCCAAATTGTATACTGTAAATAATATTACATATGCTAACTGCGGCTGCTGGACAGAGAAAGACAACTGCACATTTCTTTACGAAGACTCAGATGGATCTTTGAAACTGGACACCTATGCGATCCATTGATCTTTTTATTGAGGAACTTAAAAGAGTGTCCGCACTAACTCTTTGTTTTATAATTATATTTCCTTTGATGATCTTTGGAATGATCGAAGGAATGATAAAATATCTTCTTACAAAGAAAAAAAAGACTGGATGTGAAGTTTAATGGTAGAACAAACCGTACCATTTTGGTGGTTTGCTTGTGCCACCTTATTGCCTTTCATTGCTCTTGGGGTTGCCGAAGTCTTAATTTACTTCAAAGAGACATATAAAAAATAATAATTGATATGGCAAAAGAGAAAAGTTTTGTTGTTTTTACCAAGCTTGTGCGCCACAATATACAAGAAACAAAATGAAAAAGAAAGTTGACTGGACAAAAAAGCCAGAGATTCGCTGGGAAAAAAAATTATGTCCTATCTGTAATGAACCAACTGGTGAAATGAGCAGATGCCATGATCCAAATTCTAAACGAATATTTGATTCCGCGGATGAGGATTCACCGTTCCCAAAGACAATAGAAGTAAATGGAGACATTCTGCCTCTTTTTAGTCCGCAATGTGCTTTTAGAAAAAGTAATGACTTTATGGTATTTGTAAATTTTCCTATCACTTATGACATGGCGGATTTGCTTGGGTCTATAGATGGTGTAGAGAAAATATTAGTAAGATCACCCTACCGAATGTTCGTAACAATAGCAGAGCAGTTTGATGAAACGCAAATAAAGCAGCAGTTTAATAAAGCATATAGAGATCATATAAGCGAGAAAGCACAGGAAAATGAAGATAAAGATTCTTGACCACGGACATGTTCAGCTTGTTGAGCATATGGGCAGTGATTTGACAGTTGTAAATTCGGCTCGAGTATCTTTTAACAAAGAGAGTGATTGGGCTATGGACTATGCATTTGGAGAAAGTGACGAAAGTCCAGTTAGAACACTTTCACAAAAAGACAAAAATCTAATTAAGTATCTTGCTGAACACAAGCACTGGACACCATTTTCGCATCCTCAGATTACTCTGCGAATTAAAGCTCCAATCTTTGTACGCACACAGCTTTTTAAGCACAAGGTTGGTTTTACTGAAAACGAAGTAAGTCGTCGTTATGTTTCCGATACGCCACAGGTATATCAGCCGCGTTGGCGTGGCGCACCAGTCAATGGAGCAAAGCAAGGATCAGAAGATTTTCTTGAACTTAATGACGATCTTAATACTATTAATCGTCACTATCAAATGGCTGTTAAAGAATCTATGTGGACTTATGAAGAACTGCTTGCTCGTGGTGTTGCTCCAGAGCAAGCAAGATCAGTGCTTCCCCAAGGAACTTACACGGAATGGTGGTGGACAGGTTCTTTGGCGGCTTACTCACGTGTATATCTACAAAGATCGGACGAGCACGCGCAGTGGGAAGTTAGAGAATATGCCGACGCAATAAGTAAGATAATCGCGCCGTTATTTCCGGTTTGTTGGGAGCAGTTAAAAAATGTCAAAACGGCAGGAGCTACTAGAGAAAATAATCATAACAAGCCTGTCGCTAAAGTCGAACGGCAATAAGATTGTTTATGATTACGCATTTGTCAACGAACATGGCTTTTATGGCTGTGTTGTTGATACTGCGTCTTTAGATTTATTTGAGCCTGGACTTCCACAAAATAACCACCTTATAGCGTCAATCAACTACCCGTATCAGGGTCTTAGCAAAGATAGTGTACTAGACTGTCTTGTTAAGACCTTTTCTATTATGGGCAGTTCGTGCATGGGGGTAATTACTAGTTTAGATAAAAATGATGTTGAGTCTTGTAATTACGAAAAAATAAGGGAGTTTTTGCTTGAGCTATCTGATTTATCTGCTGTTGAAAAGAGAGTTGCGGTGGAGTTTTCTTGGCTTAAATCCGACGAGCAACTGTCTAAGCTTCTTAGTGTAATTGCTCCGTATGAAGATATACGGCTTGTTTTTTCTGGCTTTCTTTCTAACCCAAAAGACCTCAAAGAGATAAAGCAGGCATCCAAAATATGTAAGGTGTCTGGTTTTGAAAACTACGAATACTTTGGGTCTGTTCCTAATAAAATAGGTAATATATTCACCATATTTGATATGGGATATAAGCTTGTAGGAACTCCATCGGCGGCGATTCCAAAGCTTCTACTAGATAAATTATGATTGGTATTAAAAAACAAACTAGTGTATTTTAAAACAAGAGGATAAAAATGGCAACCCAATCAACAATTTTTAGTAACACCCCATATACAACAGCTGAATCAAACTTCGCTCAGACCGTTCGCGGTCTTGGTATCAGACGAACTCAAGACACACCAGCTAGCACAACATTTGATAAGCTTGGAAATTTTACAAGCCTTTCTAAGGCCGATGTCTCTGTACCAAGCTATGTAGAAAGAACTTTTGCTGCTGGTTCATTCACTGCAAGAGTTGCTGGCTTCGCCCAGACAGAACTTAGAAGAGACCCAGGCGATACAGCTCTTGCCTCCGCTCAGCCCCTAGCTGGAATTACTAAAGTAGTAGCTGATGGTGGCCTAAGACAATATACCTTAATTAAAACTTACGACCTAAAAGAAACCCAGCAAGGTGGCGAAGCGACAAAATGGATGGATATTTACGGTCGTGTTCTTGAAGTTAACGGATCTAACATTGCGATACTTGGCGACAAAGCCGCTAACGCTGAAACTACAACCACAACCTTTAATGCAGATAAGTCCTCTGGTAATGAAACATACGCTAAAAACAAAGGTCTTACTTACTACACAAAGTACACTGGCGGAAACAGATCAATAGGTGGAGTTGAAGTATTCAGCGTAGGCAAAGAATAAAAGGCATAAAAAATGTCAACAAACATAACAACATTAAATAATAATAAAAGCATCTTTAAAGGCTCTGGGAGAGACGTTGGTATTAACAATGGGATTGAAAATCAATCCGTGTTCAACACACAGCCAAGCAATCAGTTTACAACATTTAGAGGTCCAAAACAGCTAAAGCTTTCCGCTGGAACAACTGAGTCATTTACTCCAAGATCTAAGCAGATTGATGACGATTACGAAACATTTGTGGTTAAGTTTCCTTTGGCAACCGATGCAGTAGCAGAGAATGGCGCTATTTTTATAGCCGAACACGATTACGTAATAGACTCAGTTAAAGCAAGATGGGGAGTTGCTTCGGATTCGCTAAAAGCAACGCTTTATAAGGCCAATAGCGGAACGGCGCTCAGCAACGGTACAGCAATAAGCTCAGAAATTGATACAGGTACCACTGCTAATACTAATAACTCTGCAACACTTCTTTCTGAATCCGCTCGGGGAATAACAGAAGGTCAAGCTGTAGGCATAGTATTCAGCGGAACAGCAACAAGTCTCGTAGGTCTAGTTATAAGCATAAAAGCACGTAGAGTTATTGCTGGTACGAGACCTAACAGCTACATAGAATAAGGATAAACATGTCAAATATTAAAGATCTGATTTCAAAACTTCAACACGCCGTTGGTGATCAACACGAGATGGGCATGACACAAATGCCAATGATGATGCAGCAGACTCAAATGGGTGATGCGCCGCCCGCTATGTCTCCAGAGGCTATGCAAATGCCTATGGAGATGAGCGAAGAAGAGATGCCAGAAATGGAAGAAATGGACACTTCTGAGGTAGATGAAGAAACCAAAGAAATGTTTATGAGTGATATAAACGCACTTATTGTAAACGCTGGCGAAATCGCTCAGCATGTAGAGCAGGGTAAAGAAATTCAAGCTTGGATGCTTGGTAAAATAACACTTGCTGCAGATTACATTTCTGCAGTAAGAGATAACTTTATTGGCGATAAGTGAATAAAACTAAACACTTAAAACAAGAACCAGCAGAAATGCTGGTTTTTGCTATACTATACTCGTGATAGCAAACATATATACTATTATAAGTCCACTGAGAGATGATTATTATTTAAGCGGTGGTCATACCACAGGCAGAGATCTTATAAACGCTCTTAAAGAAATTGGATATTTTGTAAACGTCATAACTCCAAATGATCCTTTTGAGTCTCCAGACATGGCGGATCTTTGTATATTTTTTGATCTGTTCAATGATCCAGGCGCATCTAAATGGTTTAGTCCTGGCGAGCAAAGACAATTTTTAAACACTAGAAAGCCAACTGTTGTTTTTGAATGCGCATACACTGGAGCGACTCCAGAAGAATACGGTGGCTGGGCCATTTCTTCGGATGTTAGATATCAACCAAATGCTATAAAAACTTTTATGGCTGGGCTGATGACGAATAGTTTTGTAAATATATTCCTAAGCCCTCTTCATTACAATGAATGGTGTCGTTTTATTGGTAGCCAAATACCAAATTCGTTTTGTTATTTTCAAAAAATAGACGCTAATATTTTTAAAAACAAAGGATATGAAAGATCAATCAATGTGCTTTATGTTGGGGCAATAACAGAAGCAAAAGGTGTTGTTGAGGCACAATATATGTTTGGTGATAACATAAAGTTTATTGGTCGTGGTAATTTAGGCTTAATAAATCCAAACAACTATTTAGGAACTAGCAAACCAGAAGAAATTGCTGAAGTTATGAATAAATCAATTTTCTTTTTACACACACCAAACTGGAAAGAGGCTTCTGCAAGAACAGTAGTTGAGGCTGCTATGTGTGGGTGTAGACTTCTAGTTAATGAAAATGTTGGCGCGTGTAGTTTTGGCTATGCTGATATTTCAAATCCAGATCATGGCATTATGTCTTATGAAAACATGAAAAGCATATTATCAAAAAGACAGCTTGTTTAAACTAAAAATAAAATCAATCAAGGAATTATAAATTGAATTATGGACTAATAAAAAACATTGTACAAGAGGCTTCTTTAATTGTTGATATTGGTGAAAACTTTGATCAAACTTTTATTGATTATAAATCTATAAACCCAAATGCAGTAGTTCTTTCCATAAAAGAGCCAACATTTAAACTAGATGAGAGAAGTGAATTTCAGACTTTTGATTTTATAAACATTGATGCTCATTTCTCTGAGATATCAATTATTAATGGGGCAGCTAACACTCTTTTAAGAACAAAGTGGCTTTTAATTAAATTACCAGTTTTAGAAAAAAATTCTATATCTTCTTCGCCTGAAAATATAATCAATAGACTTTATGAAATTGGCTTCATCACAAAGCAAATAATAGAAAACAATAAATTTAAAGATGTATTTTTAATAAACACCAAATATGATCAAGATACTTTAAATGATGACTCTCCTAGAAAAACACTTGGTGTAAAATATGATCTATTGCTATGGGCTTATGAAAAAATAAAACCCCAATACTTTATTGAAGTGGGCGCATATAGGTGCCAAACTTCTGTTGGTTTATTTAAAGCCCATCTTCCTAGCAGAGCTTATTTAATTGATATTTTTGAAAAGGCCCCAGTTGAAGAACTCCCACCAGAAGAAGCACCTTTTACATCAGATCAAGCCCTAGAGCTTATACAGAAAAATTTTGGAAGTGAGTTTGATTGTGGTATTGTGATTGGTAATTCAATTGACTCGCTGCCCATTGTTGTTGAAGCAATAAATTCATTTGAGCCTGGTTCAACATTTATTTTTGTAGACGGTGGTCACAGCTATGATACCGCTGTTGCTGATCTAATGAATGCTAGTTTAATAAAACATGATGTATATGTGGCTATTGATGATGCAAACTTTTCGGGAGTTAGTGCTGCCATACAAGATTTTATTAAGGCTGTTCGTGATCGAAATCCACAGGTACTGGTGGCAAGGCCTAATTTAGTAATTTTTAAATTAGAATCAATAAAATAAAATGCAAGAAATAAAAACAGATTGCTCCTTAGGTATTGTTTGCTCTCCTAAAAATGGGGTCTATTTAATTAATTTGCTTAATTCAATAAGCTCTTGTAAATCTAGACCATCTAACATAATGGTTTTTTTTAATGAATACAAAGAAGATTTACGCGAAGCTTTAAACTACTCCGTTTCTTTTGGTGCTGATGTTTTTGTTTACAACAAAATTCAACCATTGGCGCGCCTTTGGAATCAAAGTATTTTGATGTCAAAGAATGAAAAATACTCGTTAATTTTTAACGAAGACACAATAATAAACGACACTGAGTTTTTTGAAAAAATTGATTATTATCATAACGTAAACCCTTTTGTTGTTAAATATTGCGAGGCAATGAGCGCATTTTCTGTGACTAAAGATTTAATTAAAGAAGTTGGATGGTTCGATGAAAACTATTTATGGGCTTGGGAAGACTCTGATTATAGAATCAGAATGTGTAAAAAAAACATTAAGCCATATCACGTTAATCCAGAACCAGTTACTCATTTAAGGTCTCTTGGGCAAAACGGATACCAAGTGCACAAAAGTAAATGGGATTTTGGTATGAACCTTTTTTACAAAAAGTGGAACATAAAAAAAATTATTGAAGACAATAATCTTCCTTTTAACCTAAATGAAAACTGCGAATCTAGTAAAAGGAATCTTTTATTAAACGGCTTTTTTTGTGACTACTTTTATGATAATTTTGCAAAACACGTAGAGCAAAAAATAGAAAACGAAAGCTATTATAATATATGAACATTCTTATAACCGGTGGATGCGGATTTATTGGTCATCATATGGTGGAGTATTTGCTCCAAAATGATGATTGTAATATTGTTATTTTAGATCGTTTAGATGTATCTGGAAATTTAAATCGTCTTACTGAATTGCCAATATGGCAAAAAGAAAAAGGCAGAGTTTCTTTTGTTTGGCATGATATGAAATCCGAACTTCATAACAATGAAGTATTAACTTCTATGATTGGAAAAGTTGATACAATTCTTCACATTGGAGCTTCTTCTCACGTTGATCGGTCTATTGAGGATCCACTTAGCTTTGTCATGGACAATGTAGTTGGAACTTGTAATATGCTTAACTACGCTAGACGACAAGACAACTTAAGCAATTTTATTTATTTTTCTACTGATGAAATATTTGGACCCGCCCCAGAAGGTATAAATTATAAAGAAAATGACCGTTATAATTCTGGCAATCCATATGCAGCAACAAAGGCTGGTGGTGAAGAATTGGCAGTAGCGTTCCACAATACATATAAGATGCCAGTTATGATAACCCACTGCATGAATGTATTTGGTGAAAGACAACATCCAGAAAAGTTTATCCCTCTCTGTGTTAAAAGGAGCATTACGGGTGAAAAGATTTATATTCATTCAAATAAAAATTTGACCAAAGCGGGAAGCAGATATTATATCCATGCAAAAAATGTATGCGATGCTGTGTCTTTCTTATTAAAGAATGGAACACATGGGGAAAAATATAATATTGTTGGTGAAAGAGAAGTAGACAATCTTACACTAGCAAAAATGATTTCAAAGTATGTTGGTAAAGACCTCGCTTGTGAATTAGTTGATTTTCATAGTAGTCGTCCAGGACACGATTTAAGATATGCATTAGATGGATCTAAAATGGCAAATCTTGGTTGGGCGCCAAAAGATAATTTGGAACAATCTATAGAGAATTTGGTGGTGTGGTCTTTAGACAATAAAAAGTGGATTGGTCTATAAGTTATGGATAGTAGTAAATATAAAAATGAAATACGAAATAGAAAAAAATATTTATAGTTATTGGAAATAAAATGAAAACACCATTTCAAATTTTAGAAAATTTAACAAACACACCAAGCGACATAAACGAACATATACTAGTTCTTAAAAAATACGCAGAAGAATGTGGGTCTATTACAGAATTCGGTGTCAGATGGGTGGTTTCAACATTTGCATTTATTTTTGCCCACCCAGAAAAATTAACATCAATTGATTTATTTCATCCATCCCACTTTGGAACAAGCGCAAATAGCAGAATAGACTTTATTGAAAATTACGCAAAAAATTACGGTATTAATTTTAAGTTTATGATAGGTGATTCTTCTTCTGTCGAAATAGAAGAAACAGACCTTCTATTTATAGATACTCTACATAGATACGGACAGCTTAAAATAGAGCTTGAAAAGCATGCTAGTAAATGTAAAAAATATATAATTCTTCATGACACGACTACTTTTGCATTTGAAGATGAAGGTATAGATTACATAAATACAAATCTTGACAATTCTAAAATTGGTCTTTGGCCAGCCGTTGAAGAATTTCTGCAAAAAAACCAAAATTGGTACATAGTAGAAAAAAGATCAAACAACAACGGACTTACAGTTCTTGGTAGACGTTTTAATATTTAAAAACTTTTAAAACCAAACAAAAATGATTAAGAAAAGATTATGCGTTTTTATAACAAATTACGGAGATAATAACAAAGAATATCTTTACCGTCTTTTAGAAGAGCTTAATAACTTTAAAAACAACCATGTTACTGCATATTTATTTTCCACCAAAAACGATGATTATTCAAGGTACGAAAATATTAAAACAGTAAATTATGTATTTGACAAAAGTATAAACCAGGCTCTGTCTTTTCAGCATCTGCATTTTATTAAAAGCCAATTTGGTGAACTTGAAAAAAATCATGATGTCTTTGTTGGTTTAGAAAACGACATTCTTTTACGCGAAGAAACAGTAGATTATTTTAACGAACAAATGCAATATATTAATCAACTGGAGTACTCAATAGGAACATTAAGATATGAAGTTAAGAATAACCAAAAATGGTATATAGACTTACACGTAACTAATATAGAGAAGGCTTTTGAGTATGCCTTTACACTTAACGGTGATAGGTTTTATAAAACAAATATAAACCCGCACAGTGGCCTATGGATTTTTAATAAAGAGCAGCTATCAAGGTTAATTAACATTAATAGAGACTGGACACCACACGAACTAGAGGTAAGCATTACTGGATTTTACAAATCACCTTGGCCTGGAACAGATGGCGGAATTCAAAAAATTGTACCTCTTTCTTGTTTTGAAAAGGTTGAAACGCACCACATGCCAGATAAATATGTAAACTACAAAGAGTGGAACGCTCTCTATAAATGTGAAACAAAAGACGATATATTTGAGTTTGACCAAAAGGAATTTAAAAAATTGCAACAAAAATAATGTCGCTCTTATCAAAAAAAATAACACTAACAGATTCTGAAATAAAAATATGCCAATGGCTTGCAAAACAGCGCCACTCTTCAAATAGGAGTGGCGGTGTTATAGATGGAAAAATCGGACCACAGTCCTGTGAAGAAACCGATCTTGAAGGAATTTGTGGTGAGTTTGCTTTTTGCAAAGCTCTTAATTTATATCCAGACATGTCCATAAGTCCGAGAAAAGGCTCACATGATGTATTTGCCTTTGGTAAAACAATAGACGTTAAAACGACAAAATACAAAACTGGCAAGCTACTGGCCAGGCATTCAAAAAACGAGACGCCTTCTGAGCTTTATGTTTTAGTTGTTGGTCAGTGCCCTTCATATAAAATAGCTGGCTGGTGTAGTGGATTAGATCTTATTAAGGACGATAATCTTCTAGATCTTGGGTACGGAAAAACATACGGACTTGAGCAATCTGCGCTCAAGCCCGTAGAAAAGATTAAGGAGTCTTTTTTACCTAACTTTAAGAATTGACATTACCATATCCATTGCTTCTTTTTGCTTTTTTGTTTGGTCGTTTTGCTGAAGCTGATTTGACGCAACACCACATGGGTTTTCTCCATTGCAATTTCCTCCAGCAGTAAATACTCCAAGGCAATCACTCGCGCTTCCAGCCACTTCGCAGATTGCTCCACCAAAGTCAAGGTACGTGCAGCAGGAACCAGTTTGACCAACAGCAAAAGAACATCTAGCAATGTAAAGTTGACGAATAATTTCAATCTGTGCGTCTATGTCCGCTTGAGTAACACCAGGTCTTAACGGACCAGTTCCATATTGGCCGTCTTCACCCGCGTAGGCAAGGTAATATCTTAACTCTCTGTCAACCCAACCACCTGGACCAAATAAAGAACCCCAGGTTGCAGGATCGTCTGGCTTAAAATCTGGGTGAATCCTTTGCCAAGAAAGTGGTTTATCTCTATCCGTTACCCATTGGTCTGCTGGCATTGAGCCATCACCAGCAGGCGGGCCAAGGGATAATTGAGTACATCCGCCACTAGGAATAGGATGAGGTCTGCAATACATCCCGTCTACCATGGTAGCGTATGTTTGTTGCACTAACCAAAGATATCTTAGCGGAAATGTTACTCCGCAAAGCGTATTTGTTGAACCACCCCCCATTAAACTTTCTTCGGTAGACTCTGGTCTTTTTAAGACTGTTGGTATTGGTTGTTTTAAAGCGATTAATTTAATAGTATCTTCTATTGATCTTTCCATTTCATTTCCTCTTGAGCAAGGAAACCACCATATCCATTACTTCTTTTTGCTTTTTCACTTGATCGTTTTGCTGAACTGGATTTGGCGCTAGGTCACCGCACGGATTTGATCCACTGCAGTTTCCTCCTGCCGTGAAAACGCCTTCGCAAGCACTCGCGCTTGCAACCACTGCGCAGACCGGTGGAGAAAAATCATCGTATGTGCAGCAAGAACCGCTCTGTACTTGTCCAATACAGCCGTTATCCATAAGGAATTTAGCATAATACATAAAGTCTGGAAGTCCTTGCCAGTCACTTGACCACCACTGGTCAAACATCTCCCCAGTACAAGGCATGCCCGCCATTCTGTTTGTTACACATTGGCTTATAGCGCGCTGAACCCAGCTAGTGCACGTATCCCTCCAGCCGTTGCCCGCCGTGCTCGGGCTGCTATGCGTAGGAACACATAGGTAATAGAAAAGTTTAGCTGGTCCATTTACTGAGTAATCGCCTGCCCAACCCGCAACTAAAGCGTCCGCTATTCTTGTTATAAAAGATGTTTTTACGGCTTCCCATTCAGCCTGATTAGTAAATGCTGGACCCATCATCTGACTCAATGACGGGCATCCAGCCGGCCATTCCATAGCTCTTTTAAACCCTCGTGGGGGAACAAAATTTGGATCATAGTTATAGTAACTAGTTGGATTATTTACATCTTCTGATATTATTAAAAATACCCCACCATGAAGCGCCTTTATACAAGAACAAAATTGCGGAGGATTGGTTGATTGACATGTTTTACAATACTGTCCTGGGTTTGAACTGTCCCATTCCCAAGGCTCCCCAGCTGGCTGAAAACCGCCCTTCTCCTCATCTATCGGTGCTGGCTCATATAGAGCTGTTGGCTCTGGTTTTTTCACAGCAATTAATTTTTGTAATATTTGCTCTATTGACTTTTTCATTATAATACCTTATACACCTTTATATTTGGACCCTTTTAATGGATTTATTATTCATTTTTTCCCCTTAGAGGATAGTCTATGAGACGCTGGTAATAAATCTGTATCAAATGGTTTTCTCTTAAATGACCCTGTCCTTAGGGCGTGCAAGAAACCATTTACTCTGCCGTATCCCCATTGGTCCGCACTTCGTACATTTGGTCTTACGCTCTGAGGATTTGTTTTGTAAGCACCAATACCTCTTCTAAAAACCGTCACAAGTGTTGACGTTCGTATCTTGTGTTTTCCTTTTTTATTATAATCTTCAGCTTTTTTCTTAAGAGCATTTTTAACAGAGTCACTAACGTAGTCACCGCCCTGTGTAAAATAAGATCTTAGGAAAGCATCAAATGAAACAGGGCCTTCGCACTCTGGAAAATCAATTTCATCTGTATCAACAGCTTCAGCTTTAGACATTTTCTTTTTATACTTCGCCAAATTATTGTGAAGTGCATCACGTGAAGAGCACGGCAGATAATAGGTTGTATTTGCTTTTAAGCCACTTTGCTTGCCGTCTATATTATAAAACTCCTGCGTGCCGCCACAGTCAAGTTTCTTTGCCATGTTTTCGGCAGCTTCACGAGTTGTAAAAATATAATTGGGTTCTTTGGTATCCATAACTGTACTTTTATTTATACACCTATACTCTAATATGCGAATAGCTTTTATAAACAACTTCTTTAACGCTGGAGGCTCGTCTCTAGCGTCTTTTAATCTAGCTCAGACATTTTCCAATAGCCACGAAATGATGTTTGCTGGATGCATTGATGGGCCTTTTAGAGAAAAGTTCTCTAAACTTGGTCAGACACATTTGTTTGCCAACAATAACTTTGAATACGGTCAACCGCTTATTGACCTATTACACTCTTTTAACCCCGACATTATTCATATTTTTATACCAGGTGCTCAATCATTACTTTTTATTGACGCATTGCCAAAATGCAAACTTTTTGCAACCGTTCTTTGTGGACAACCTGTTACTTTTGATCATACTAAATTTAAAAAGATTTTCTTCATATCAAAATATCAACAGGCCATGAGTCCACTAGTGAATAATGGTGATATTGTTAGATACGGAATCTCTTCAACAGAAACAATTGCTAAACAACAAGAGATACCTAGTTTTGGCAGAATTTCTAGTTTTTGCCCATCAAAGATGATACATGATACAATTTACTGCGCGGCTAGAATGCCTGAAAATAAATTTGTAATTGCTGGTGAGATTCTAGATAAAACGTATTTCGAAGGTTTAGCAGCTTATCTTAACTACACAGGATCACAAAACACAAAGATTCTCACAAATATAAACGACGAGCAAAAACAAGAAATAATAAACACATGTGACGTATATCACTATCCGACATCTAATGAGGCTTTTTGTCTATCAATACTAGAGGCATTTTCTCATGGAAAACCAGTAATCTCATACAGAAACTCTGCAATGCCAGAACTTTTTGAGACAGACGAATGGCTATGTGACGACTTTGAATCTTTGTTAGAATTGACAAAAAAGATGGCTAGCACTTCGACACAAGATCGACAAACTATTGGCATGAAGAATTTTAATCTTTACAAGAAGTATGGTGCGGACATTTACGCTCAAAAAATCGAACAAGAATACAATAGCTGAATCTAAAAACGATGTGTATGCGAAATTACTAATCCTATAATAACTACTAACATGAGTCTACCAACACAGTACCAACAGTTTATTCATTTATCAAGATACTCAAGATTTCGCGATGAGCTTGGTCGTCGTGAAACGTGGATTGAAACTGTTGACAGATACTTTGATTTTTTTGTTAATCATCTAAAGACAAATCAATCTTATAACATCAATAAAGATTTGGTTACAGAGCTTAAAACAGCTGTACTTAATCTTGAAATTATGCCAAGCATGCGGGCACTAATGACTGCTGGTGAGGCCTTGAAGCGAGATAATGTTGCGGGGTATAATTGTTCATATGTCACGGTCAGCAGAGTCAGGGCATTTGACGAAATCTTATACATTCTCTTGTGCGGCACAGGAGTTGGATTTTCTGTTGAGCGACAATACGTCGAAAAGCTCCCAACTATCGCTGAAGAGTTTACAAACAGCGAGACTACTATTGTCGTTCAAGATAGCAAGGCTGGCTGGGCTAAGGCATACAGAGAACTGGTATCCCTACTTATTGGAGGCCAAATTCCAAAATGGGACGTGTCAAAAGTTCGTGCTTCTGGCGCAAGACTCAAGACATTTGGTGGACGTGCATCTGGTCCGGGGCCACTGGAAGATCTCTTTAGATTCACTATTGATACTTTTAAGAAGGCTGCAGGAAGAAAACTCACTTCAATCGAGTGCCACGATGTGGTCTGTAAGATTGCAGAAGTTGTCGTGGTTGGAGGCGTGCGAAGATCTGCACTTATATCGCTCAGCAATCTTACTGATGAAAGAATGCGAGACGCAAAGTCTGGAGCTTGGTGGAATGAAAATCCACAACGCGGTCTTGCAAATAACTCCGTTGCCTACAAGGAAAGACCAGACATTGGTATCTTTATGGAAGAATGGGTTTCGCTTTACAAGAGCAAAAGTGGCGAACGCGGTATCTTCAATCGTGAGGCATGCAAAAAGACTGTTGAAAAACTAGGAGATCGAAGAGACGCATCCTATGAGTTCGGAACCAACCCATGTTCTGAAATTATCCTAAGAGATCGTGAGTTCTGCAATCTAACAGAGGTTATTGTTCGTCATGACGATACAGAAGAATCCCTTTCTAGAAAGACGAGATTGGCCACCATCCTTGGAACATTTCAGGCCTCACTAACATATTTCCCATATCTTTCATCAGAATGGAAGAACAATTGTGATGAGGAGGCTCTACTCGGCGTTTCACTTACAGGAATAATGGACAATCAAATGATGGGTACTGTATGTCCTGAAACAGAAGATATGCTAAAAAGAGTAAAGCAAGTTTCTATTGATACAAATAAAAAATTTGCAAAGGAAATCGGCATAAATGCAGCAGCTGCAATCACTTGTGTAAAACCAAGTGGTACTGTTTCTCAACTTGTTGATGCCGCCTCGGGCATTCATCCACGCCATAATAACTACTATATTAGAACTGTTCGGGCTGATAAGAAGGACCCATTGTGTAAGCTAATGATTGACAATGGCTTTCCCTACGAGGCATGTGTAATGAAGCCAGATACAACAATGGTTTTCTCATTCCCCATGAAAGCAGAAGGCTCTAGAACTAGAAATTCATTCACTGCAATACAGCATCTTGATGCTTGGCTAATGTATCAAAGAAACTGGTGTGAACATAAGCCGTCTATTACTGTAACAGTCAAAGAACACGAATGGATGGAAGTTGGTGCTTGGGTATATAACCACTTTGACGAGATCAGTGGAATTTCCTTCTTACCACACTCAGACCATTCTTATAGACAGGCACCATATCAGGACTGCTCTAAGGAAGAATACGAGAAAGTGCTTGTTTCTATGCCAATAGATTTTGATTGGTCAAAATTAACTTCTTACGAAAAGACTGATTCCACTGTCGGCACACAAACATTTGCGTGTAGTGGCGATAAATGCGAACTGGTTGATATCACATGATTATTAAAATAAAAACGTTTTCTGAAAATGCAAAAATTCCTTCATATGCCACGGCTGGATCTGCTGGTGTTGATTTGTGCTCAGCGGTTGCTGTGACCATCGAACCTGGAAAAATTGCTCTTGTAAAAACAAATTTATCACTTGAGATGCCGCCAAACATTGAAGGGCAAATACGATCTAGGAGTGGTTTGGCAATTAAAAATGGAATCTTTGTTCTCAATGCACCAGGAACAATTGATTCAGATTATCGTGGCGATGTTGGTGTGATACTTGCGAACTTTGGTGAAAAGACCTTTGAGGTAAATATTGGTGATAGAATTGCGCAAATGGTTTTTGCAAAAGTGATTAAGCCTGAATTTGTTGAGGCTCGAGAATTATCAACAACAGAACGCGGCACTGGTGGGTTCGGGCACACTGGTGTCTAGTGTATTTATGATTGATGAGCGCAGAGAAATATATAAATGAAAATCGTGGCTCACTCCTTTCAATATACTCACAAATATTGTCCTCAGAGGAGCTTTCCTGCGAAGTGTTTGATAAAAAATTAGATGATAAAAACAAAAAAGATATTTGTAAAAAAACAATAGTTGTACACAAGTATTTAAGTGGAGAAGTTGATTTTCCAATTAATCTTGCTTTTTTAAAGCCAAAAGATTCTCTTCTTGTAGAAGAGCTTTACAGCATAATGCTGTGCGAAGAATTTGTAAAAGCTGGAAAACTTACGCGTAATGGGGACATTTACGAAGCTATAATAGACTGGGATTTTAAAGTTATTCCCAAGTTTAAAAAATACGTTAAGGGCAAGTAATGCCTATATACCCATTCGATTGCCAAAGCTGCCAACATCACTTTGAAATCTGGCTTAAGATGTCAGATAATAAACCAACTCAATGCCCATCTTGTGGCTGCAATGAATGTTTGGCGCGTGATTTTTCTAGTATCAATGCCGCGGTTGACTCATCTCAGCCAAAAACAATTGGTGATTTAGCAAATAAAAATACTGAAGATGCAGTAAAAAGAGGAGAGCTTCCAAAGAGTGCCCTTGATTGGGAGTCAAATAGAAAAAAGAAGAGGGAAGCTAAAAATAAAGCAAAGACAATTTCTCAAATGACACCAACACAAAAAACTGCCTATATTATGGAAGGAAAAATGCCATGAGTGTTGAAGTAAAAAAAATAGATGATGAGCTTTCGTGTTACACCTTTATCTGTAATGATACTGGAAAAAGAATGGTTAATATTTGGTCGCGATCAATTGGTGAGAAGATGCCAAGGCAAACTGTTGAAGCCAAGTGGTTTGAGAGTGGTTATATTGGATCAGGACCATTTGAGATAGAGGGCGTCTTGTCCTGCACCCCAATTGAAGATTCGCGTTTCAATACTGAAATAGTTGACTTCATGACAGATCAAATATCTGGAGATATAAAGCTAACAGCTTTTGTAAAACAAAAATGAAATTTATAAAATCAATGGATGAAATTAGTGGTGAAAAAAAATACTCAAGCGAGTATATAAATGAATATGGCAATTCAGCAGATGAGGCTAGGGCTTGTGCAAAAATGCAAGTCTCAGAGTCTGGAACAAAATATTATGTATTGCAAAGCAGTGCACAGAGAAAAGTCTTCAATCCAATAATTGATGACTTTCATAAAAAACTACCAGGTAGAACAGAAGCAGAATTTAAGCTGACAGAATGCTCAAAAGAAGCATTTGATGCATATTCTGAATATCTTCGAACAAAAAATCCATTGCTACTAAAGAGAGTAGAGTTGGCGGTAAAACGATGAAAAAAACAACACTCAAATCAATCCTCGCACAGTGCAAAAAAACAATCAATACAATATTTGATGATGCTGAAGAAGCAAGGCTTACTAAAGAGCAGATGGATCAAGTTTTAGATTTTATCGCTAAACAAACTAGTGGTCAGGAACTAGTTGATGCAGAACCACAGTCTTCTATTTTTAGAACAGGTTCCGTCGCAGAAGAAAGAGGTGCTTACGTTCACACTAAGTCTGCCTCTGAAAAATTTGACAATATGAACGGTCGATAATATGAATCAAAGCATAGATCCAAATCTAAATGTTTTTTGGTCTGTAAATCTTCAGTCGGAAAAAACATGGTTTGACAGGATCAACGAAGATGGGGCTGAGTGGTTTAAGTTAACAGATGCTGTTAATTCTGGTGCAGAAGAAATCACATCAATGGCTCTTTGGGTAAAGAAAAATTTTCCGCAAACACACATCACATCAGTTTCTGTCGGAATAAATAAAGACGGATACTTTTTTGGCAAACGAGCCTCTATAACATTTGGTGATGGCGGTTCACAAGAGTTTATTGGAGCTGGCTATTTAGAAGGTGATGTTGTTAAAATCACCTGGTATAATCATTTACTCGAAGCTATGATGTTTGAGGAACGCAAACCAGAAGACTGCGGATTCTCATTAATAAGATGCAAGAACAAGAACACGATAGCAATTTCGTCTCAGGATTGAAAATTAAAACATCAGCCTATATAACAGAGCTGATTATACTAAACGACATAGAATGGAAGATCAAGAAAGGAATATTGGCGTCAAAGCCAATTTCTCCTTTTTGGAGAAAGAATGCACAGACTACTCCAGAACTTAAAACTCTTGCAGAGAAGTTCCGCCTTGAGCTTAGCTATGTGAAAAATCTACTTTATGTTTTCAGTGCTTCGGTTTTAATTAAATACATCAAAACAAGAGGCATTATCACAATTAGATTCCTAACATCGGACAAGCAAAAAGCAATGGTGTTCAATCTTTTTAATGAGCAAGTTGAGTTTGAAAAAGCCAAGCTAGAAAAGAAGAAAAACACCTTTGATGATTCTAACATAGTCGTTGAAGATACGCGAAGACTGCCTAAACTACGTAAAGGACTTATATGACCACAAAACCACTTGCAGTTGAAGATTTTCTTATTCCAGCAGAACTACTACGCGAAGAAGAGGGTCGCGTATTTAGAACTACAATATCTCTAGATATCGCGCTTTCTGGCGGTATTCCAGAGGGCACTAGCGTTTTGCTGAGTGGAAAGCCAAAGGTCGGTAAAACAACCCTTGCTCTTCATTACGTACAGCAATGCCACCGAAAAGATCCATCTAAAAAAGTTTTCTTCTTTGATGTAGAGGGGCGCCTTCGTACAGAGCTTATTTCATGCTTTCCAGATATCAATAAAGAAAATTTGAATATAGTCAGATCAAACTCAAGCAAAATCTTGAGTGCTGAAGATTATCTTAACCTAATTTTTCAAACCCTTAAAGACAATGAACATTCAATTTGCATACTTGACTCGATTGCTGCGCTATGCCCAGAGGGCGAGCTATCTTCTAATATTGGTGACTCTGTTAAGATGGCCGGAACCGCAACGCTTATGTACAAAATATTCCGCAGGGTTAGCCAAATACTTCCTGTTACCCATAGTACGTTCATAGCCCTTACTCACATGATCGCCAATCCAAATCCAGGACCAGGAAAAAAGAGTGCAACAGTTGGTGGTAATGCTCCACAATACGGCGCATCTGTTTGGCTAGAGGCGGCTTGGAAGCAGGATATCAATGACTCAGCAAACAAGACAATCGGTCAAAATGCACACTTTAACGTAATTGCCTCAGCGCTTGGTGCGCCAGGAGCAGAAGTTACTGTGCCAATTATTTATGGTCGTGGTGTGGATGAACACATGGATCTGTTTAATATTTGCTGTGAGCTTGGTCTGATTCAAAAGACGGGCGCTTGGTATAGCGTTGGTGGTGCAAAAGAAAAGATTCAGGGACAGCTTGCTGTCGTAGAGTTGCTGAAGAAGGATGAAAAACTTTACACATCATTGCTTTCACAAGTAGAAACGATGGCAATGCCATGCAAGTAATTTCAGTAAATAGTCCTGCTAAGAAAATAACATGGGATCTTCGCAAGGGTGCTTGGCCGATGAAAAGCCGGGCAGCTTGCCGATCAAAAATACAGTATGCTATTGGGCAAATGATATTAGCTAAGTATCCTTTAGATCCAATTCTAGAGGATGTAACAATACCAGATACACGGCTCTCACTTGACTTTTATTTGCCTCAACGAAAAATTGCCTTTGAAATACAAGGTGAGCAGCATACAGAAATGAATCCATTTTTTCATGAAACAGTTGCTGACTTTGAGGGGCAGAAGCATAGAGATGCTCTTAAGGAATTGTTTTGCGAACTAAATAACATTCATCTTGTAAAGCTACACTCTTTAAAGGAAGCGGAGGTGCATTTTGGAATCTCAAAATCTAATGGATCGATCTGAAATACAAAAAAAGATGTCTGAATTCCGCGATAGATTTAAGTTTGCGGCAGTCATGGTTCCACCAGAAGTGGATAGACTGCTTGGGATGACTCGTGATTATTTAAAGTCTGCAAATAGAGAAGATCTTGCCATTGACTGTATTAGACTTTCACAATATGGGCTTTATATCAAAACTGAGGCAAATAGACTCAGAGCTAATATTTCTTGGTGCGACGCCAATATTAATTCAATTGTTGGTCGTGAGCTTCCGAATACAAACGGTTATGGAATTGCGGAAAAGTCACTTATAATCAAGCGAAATGATTCGATTGCAAAGGAACTCGAATCAATCAAAACGCTTTGCGAGGTTCAGTTACGAACAATAGAAGATATAGACAAGAAAATTGAGTTTATGGCTTCTTCAATAAAAAATCTTTGCTTTGAAAAGAGAGGAACAAATGAAAGATCTTAAAGGTTTTCTTCAAAAGGCCATCATGACAAATAACATGGAGGCGGTACGAGAGTTTTATTCAACTATATTTGGTGAAACAGCACCAATAGTTATTGCTCAACCAGCAAACTCAGTAGATAGCGAAAAGCTAGAAGCAATTCGAAAAATTATACTGAATGATCTAGTTAAGGATTCTAGTTACGAATATGTAGAAAATGATATTAAAGAAGATGAAGACACAGAAGACTCTGGGGATCAACGATTCATATCTAGTAAAGAGTTTGAGCTGCCTGAAGATGCGCTTCCAAATTACAATGAAGAAGTAAAAAAGTTAAGTAATCGTAAAAAGCAATACCGGGATACGTATAAGGCAAATATGAAAAAGTGCGAGGTTTGCTCAACCACATTTGATTTTAACAAAGAGTACCCTGCTGGGATGCTACAATCTGATAGTTCCATCAAGATAAAGTGCAATAAATGCAGAGCAAAGTAAAGTCATATAATCAATCCGTTTGTGAAGAAAGTTTGATATCATGCGCCATGAACAGTGGCGCTGATATTATTTACTCTAGTGATATTACGATAGCAGACTCTGACTTTGGCGATCCACTGCTTGGTAAATGCTTCTTTGCAATTGCCACGCTAGCTGAGGCTGGAAATTCAACTAAGATTAGCCCTCAACTGCTGATATCTGAAATATCAAAGACTGGCCAGGTTTCTGCAAAAGATTCACAGTCTATAGCTGCCATTCAAGCAATAGAATCTGAAAAGGGAGATTACCAACACTTTGCAAGACAGGTAAAGTTTTGGAGTTTATGTCGTTCTTTGAAGAAGAAACTTGAGTCTGGAATTAAGTCGATTGGTGATTTGAGTGGATCGGAAAGCATTGTCGATGTTGCATCAACAGTTGAATCTTCTGTCTTTGAGTTTATTCCAGAGGTAACTAGTGAAAATGATCTTGTTCAGATCGGTCAGTTTGCAGAAGGCCACATTAAATATCTAGCAGAGAATCCTGTAAAATCGGCTGGCATTCCTACAGGCTATCCACGCTATGATCAAACCATTGGCGGTGGATATCGTCGTGGTACAGTAAATGTAGTTGGTGCTAGACCCAAAGTTGGTAAAAGCACATTCTGCCTAAATGTTGCGGCTAACATGGCAAAGCAGGGCATTCCAGTTTTGTATCTAGATACAGAGATGAAAAAAGAAACTCAATCAGTTAAGTGGGTTTCTTTACATTCTGGTGTCGATCAACAATCGATTGAAACTGGACAGTTTTCTCAAAAAGAAAATCTTAAGTTTTCTATTGATCAAGCTCTTTCTGCAATCAAAACCATGCCGTTTTATCACATTAGTATTGCTGGTAAAAAACCAGAAGAAATAATGTCGATAGCTCGTCGTTGGATATCTTCTGTTGTTGGGCGCGATGAAGGTGGAAATACAAAAGACTGCTTGATTATGCTTGACTATCTTAAAACTATGGATCTTGCTGATGTAGGAGATTTCCAGGAATATCAATATCTTGGTGATTTTATCACTAAGCTTCACAATTTTGCGGTAAAAAATGACGTTCCAGTACTTGCTACGGTTCAGCTCAATCGTGATGGAATTAGCAAGGAAGATAGCAGCGTTGTTTCTGGTAGCGATAGAATCCTATGGCTTTGCTCTAGCCTTGCTTATCTAAAGAAAAAGACAGACGAAGATGTTGCTGCTGGAGACAGCAAGGCAAATGGCGATAGAAAGCTAATTGTAATAGATACTAGATATGGTGGCGGTATGGATGCATCATCTGAGTACATCAATATTGTTTCAAATCTTGAGAGATCCGAAATGGTTGAGGGCAAATTTAATTTTGAAATACTAGAATCAGGTAACAACATAAACCAAGATGACGACGAAGACGACATTGAATTCTGAAGAATTAAAAATCTTCAAAAAGATTGCCTGTGAGAACGATTACAAGATCTTGCAGGCTCTTGGTTTTGAATTTAATGGAAGCAGTGCTGTTCAACAAGAATGCCCTGTTCACGGTGGTGATAACCAAACAGCATTTAGTTATCATTTTGGAAAATGTTGCTGGTCTTGCTTTACGCATGGATGCCACCATAAATACGGAAATGACATAATTGGTCTTGTGCGAGGTTTAAAGAAAATAAGTTTTTCTGATGCTATTGATTGGATACAATCAGTGATTGAGTCAGATGATTTTGCAGATGCTATTGTTTCTAGAAATAGACAAGAGCTTGCTGATAACAAAATAATCTCAGATGCAAGGCTATCAAAGCTAGACCAAAATCATGACTTTATAAAGTCTAGAGGTTTTTCTCCAGAGTTATGCAAGTTTTTTGAGGCTGGTGTTTCCACTAACGGAAAAACCTACCACCACAGATTAATGATTCCAATCAGAAATATTAATGGAAATCTTGTTGGGATCACTGGCAGATCAATCTTTGAAAAAAATAAACTTGGATGGTATTTTCCTGAAAAGTATACAATAGATGAAACTTACAGAAAACTTTATGGGAAGTGGCGTCACTATCCCAAAGGGTTTAATAAGTCAATTGAGATATATAACATCCATAATGCGGCAAGCGAAATTAAGAAAACCGGATTCGCTGTAATAGTTGAGGGTCCATTTGACTGTTGGAGAATGCATATGTACGGTGTCAGAAACGTTGTTGCCGTAATGGGTTCTTCATTATCTAATCGACAGGCTGATCTATTACAGTCTGTAGGAGCAAATAAGTTGGGTCTTATGATGGATTCTGACGAAGCAGGAATAAAAGCCGCGTCAAGAATCAAGTCTTTGTTTAATTCTAAATTTTCAATATCTAAAATACTTACCGACAATAAAGATCCAGACATGCTCTCGAGGGAGGATTTTGAGTCTCAGGTACTACCACAAATACAGGTACTCACTAAATGAAAACACAAATTGTTATAATGACTGGCAAGGCGCAGAGTGGAAAAGACACAGCTTGTTCTTATGTTAGAGGCTTTCTAAAAGAACATGGTTATTCATCAAAAATCTATCCATTTGCTGATTCTCTTAAACAAGTATGCGTTAATATACTTGGTCTTGAATATAATCAATGCTGGGGTGAAAACTCAGATAAAAACACTTTAACACAATTCAAGTGGTCTGATTTACCAATGTCTAGCAGTGATATTGCAATAATAATGCAAAATAAGCCAATGTCTAAATTAACTGACCATATGACTGCACGAGATGTCATGCAAGTTTTTGGTACAAATATCTTTAGAAGATTTTATCAAGACTGTTGGGTTCAAGCCACCATTAAGAAAATCAAAGAGGAAAACCTTGATTTTGCATTGATCTCAGATGCAAGATTTCCAAATGAAATAAATTACGCTACATTTTACGAACCAATAGTTATAAAGTTCACACGGAATCCACTTAATAATCAACACGAAAGCGAAACAGCTCTTGATAATTACGACTTCCGTAATATCAAAAAATTTCATTCCATACAAAATGATGATATGGACATGGAAGAGAAAAATGACGCCATTAAAAAAATACTAGAGCTTTATATATGATAATTGGTGTCAAGTCAGAGGCGGTTAACTTTAACGGAGCATATGATCTTAATGATCCAGTTAGATTATTTGTTCGCAATCAAATGATTGCGCATCTCAGTGCTATTGATACCGATGATTCAATATGCATAGTACGTGCATCAATAGGTTTTGAATTAGATTTTATATACGCTTGTCATGAAAATGAAATACCATATGTTGTCTATATTCCATTCAAAGGAATAGAGGAACGCTGGCCTCCGCAAATACAAAAAGTATATAAAGAAATCTTGAAGCTATCGAAGCAAAAGTTTGTAAAAAATGGTGGAGGATACTCTCCCAAGAAGATAAAATCAACACAGGACTTTATAGAAACAACGGCAAATGAGCTTGTGGTTATAAAAAACTCAGAGCGAATATTTAATCAACCAATCGTTAGAGTAGAGCCTGTCATTGAAAAGAGCGGCAGATGAACATTCAATATCTAAGAGCATCATCCATTAAAACATACGAGGGTTGTCAGTTTCAATTTTTCCTTGATTCAATTCTAGAAATACCAAGTGGCTCTGGTAAAAAAGCATTGCTCGGTACAATAGTTCACCATGTGCTTGAAATAATGGCTAGAGCCACAAAACTAGGTCATAAAGACGGCCTTTTGCTTGATCATGTTAAGCTTCTTGATATTTGCTGGAAGAGATATAAGACTGAAAATACGGGCAAGATTGAGTTAGCGGACGGTGCTGACAAAAAGTTTTGTCTTAAATCAATAGAAAAAGTTCTAGGAACTAAATACGATCCAAGAAATCTCAGGGTTCTTCATACTGAGCGGCAGTTTAGAATTCCTCTAACACTTCCTGGTTTTACCTTTGAATACTACGATGTCCTTAGTAAAAAGACAACGGCTGGTAATTATGAGATTCGTGGAACAATAGATCTTATTACCAAGCTTGACGACCAAACACTAGAAATTATAGACTGGAAAACGGGATCGAGAAAGTCATGGGAAACTGGAGAGCTTAAGGAATACGACTATTTTGCGAGCAAAGATATACAGCTTCGTATGTACGATCTTGCTGTCTCCATGCTGTATCCTCAATACAAAACAAGACTTCTTACAATTCACTTTGTGAATGACGGTGGTCCGTTTACTGTTTGTTTTGATGATGATCAGCGTAAAGAAACGCTTAACATAATTAAAGAGCAGTTCAACATGATTAAGGGCAATCATTTGCCAACTAGAATTAAAGAAGTAAACGGCTCTCAAGCATGGAAATGTAAGACCACTTGCCACTTCGGAAAAACGAAAACGGCAAATGGATGCAGCGTATGTGATAATGTATTTAACTACCTAGTTGCTAACGGAATCGATAAAACTATACTAAGGGTCGGAGAGGTTCGTAAGAGCAAAGCTGAAGAAAAAGCGCTAAAGACCTCTGACAGAAGAAATACATTTAAAGACGACCAATGAGCTACATTCCTATTCACGTACATACTTCATGGTCACTTCTTGATAGCGTTGTCACAATTGATTCTCTTGTTTCCAAATGCAAAGAATACGGTATACCAGCAATTTGTATGACCGATCATAACAATATTAAAGGTGTAGTCCCATTCTTTAAGGAATGCAAAGACGCGGGTGTCAAGCCAATTATTGGTGTTGAACTTGATACCTATAACGGCGATGAATTTGTTGGTAGAATTACGCTACTAGCAAAAAACAAGATCGGCTATAAAAATATAGTTAAGCTTGTTTCTATGGCTAGAACCAAAGAAGCCCTTGCTTTTAATGGTATGCCTCGTACTCAAGTGGAAACACTTTATCCGTATAAGGCCGGATTGATTTGCCTTATTGGCGATCTGCGCAGCGAAATATACTCGAGCGCCTTTGTAAATTATGAAATGGCATATGCAAGCGACTCTGTAGAAGATTGCGAAAAGCTACTGTATAAAGACTGGAAGATTCGCGTTGAAAAAGTTCTAGCAAACTACCGTAAGAAATATGAGCATGTTTTTCTTACATATGATGTAAGCTTTCTACCAGCACATCTTGTATTAGGTAAAAAAATCAGCGAAGAATTTCCTGATTCCATGCCAGCACATAATATTCACTATCTCAATAAAGAAGATCTTGAGCTTCACGAACTATTGACTAAAGCCAAGGATGATGGCGGCTCGTGCTGTGACGCTATCAGCGACTCTAGGATATTTGACAAGCGATGGGCGCGCGGATACCTGTCTAAAGAGCTTAAGAATGGGGAAAAGACCCTCAAGCTGCTTGATCTAGTTGAAGAGTATACTATCCAGGAACGCCCAATCCTTCCTAGTTTTAAGGTTGGCGATCATAAAATTACCGACTCACACGAGTATTTACGCCAGCTTTGTCGTACAGGGTTTAAGTCAACTGGTCTTCTTGATGAATTTAAGCAAGACCCCGCATTAAAAGACGCTTATATCAAAAGAATTCAGCACGAGCTAGAGGTGTTTAAACAGGCGGGAATGTCGGCTTACTTCCTCATTGTACATGACATTATAAATAGTCTGCGATCAAAGGGAGTCCCAGCTGATATCAGAGGCTCTTCTTCGGGATGCATGATCTCCTATTTAATAGGCATATCCTCAGTTGATCCAATGCGCCCAGATCCAACACTTGGGTACGATCTAGGAAGAGAATTGCCATTTGAAAGATTTTACAATGAAGGCAGAAACACTAAAGAAAACGTATCACTACCAGATATTGACATGGATGTACCCCCGTCTTTTAGAGAGTCACTTATTGGATATATTAGGGAAAAATACGGAAACGATTGCGTTGGTCATATTATTACTCACTCAAGATTTAAGGGTCGCGGCGCAATAAAAGAAGTATTTAAGCTTCTGAAGCCAACGCAAGACTATTTCGATGTTTCCAATCAGATCACTAAAAAGTTTGCTGAAGAGGCAAAGATTGCTGATGATCTTGTTGAAATGCAGAAAGAAGATCCATCATACGGCATTATTCGTTGGAATATTGATAATATCAAATCCATTGCTGAATATTACGAGCAGTTCAAAGAGGCATTTGACTACGCACTTCGTATTGAAGAAGTTCCAAGAAATGAAAGTGTACACGCTGCAGGAATAATTATTGCTGATCAACCATTAAGCAATCTATTTCCAATGGTATATTCAGAAAAGCTAGACTCTATGGTAATTGACGTTGAAGGCGCTGATATTGAATATTTAGGTGGTGTTAAATTTGATATCCTTGGTGTCACAGCTCTTGAAAAAGTCTTGCAAATACAGCGCATGATTAATTTCAAGCTTGACGAAATTGAATTTGGGGAGTTTTCATACTCGTATTATGATTAAGTGTATATATAGGTGATTACGCTATTCGGGCATCTTAGGCTCGTCTGAGTTACACGCGTAGTTCGCCCATCAGTCCGTAACTGTTCTGGTGGGCTTTTTAGGAGGATTTATGGACGAAATAGATATGAACGATATGGA
>Ga0181358_1000110_pt1 | contig 33910 bp, 47 predicted proteins | sample Fa13VDMM110SD_FD_130096 | JGI IMG/M metagenome (GOLD analysis project Ga0181358, IMG submission 130096) | Freshwater viral communities from Lake Michigan, USA - Fa13.VD.MM110.S.D | ecosystem: Environmental > Aquatic > Freshwater > Lake | place: USA: Michigan | collected 2013-09-24 | reverse complement strand
TTTTCCAAGCTAGAAACCCAGCTCTGTGGCATGACGGCGGCGGGATACGAGGGCGATGGTTCGCCTGACCGCCTCGACGCCATGGTCTGGGTCATGACCGAGCTATTCCCGGCGATAACACGCACGAAGACACGCATTGTCAGCCTTCCGCCGATGGTTGCCGGCGGCTGGATGGGCTGACCGCAGGTTGCGTCATGCGCCCTGAATATGCCTACCCGCCACGGGGCTGAGACAACGCCCAACGCCAAATGTGTGCCGATACGCAACAAAGCCCCCACTAGAGGTTGAACATGTCTGAATATCTCCTGTCAAGCGACAAAGCCGTCGCGATCACGAAGAGCGACACCACGAGCCTGTTGCTTAACGACCGTCCGCCCATCGCCATTTTCGTCGGCGGCACCGGCAACGTGAATGTGCAGTTTGGCGACCTCACCACGTCTGTGGTGTTCTCCGGCGTCCCGGCAGGCACCGTGCTGCCGATCAGCCCCACCAGGGTGATGAGCACGAGCACGACAGCTACGCTGATGGTCGCGCTTTACTAATGCTTGGCGGTGCGAGGTTGCCACGATGACTGAGACCATCATCCGGGAGGCGTTGGAACTTTTTAAGGAGAGCGATGACGCAACTGATTTCTCCCGCATCGCCGCGTATGACGACATAAACTTCGCGCGCCTGGGCGATCAGTGGCCCGCAAACGTTCGCAAGCAGCGCCAGGATGAAGGCCGCCCTTGCCTGACGATCAACAAGCTGCCCGCGTTCATCCGCCAAGTTGTCAACGACTCACGCCAGAGCAAGCCCGCGATCACCGTTCACCCAGTGGACAACGGCGCGGATGTCGAGACTGCCGAAGCCATTAACGGCCTAATCCGCAGTATTGAGCGCCGGTCTAATGCAGATATTGCATACGATACAGCTATCGACCACGCCGCAACTGGTGGTTTTGGCTTTTTTCAAATAGGTATTGAATACAGCCACGACGACAGCTTTGACCTTGAGTGCCGCATCGATCGCATTGCCAACCCCCTGATGGTCCACTGGGATCCTTCGAGCACGATGTTTGACGCATCGGATTGGGGTTATGCTTTCGTCTCTGATTTCATGTCGGAGGATGGGTTCGAGGCGCAGTATCCCAAGGCGGCCAAGGTCTCATGGGAAGGCGACACCCGCGACGACGCTGTCAGGTGGACGCAAGAGGAGCGTGTCCGTGTCGCCGACTTCTGGCTGCGTGAGAGCGCGCCCCGCAAGCTGTTTCAGCTATCCAACGGAATGGTCATGCGCTCGACTGAGTACGTCGACGAGGTCAAGGAGGTCTTGGAGGCAACCGGCGTCACCGTGGTCCGTGAGCGCAATGTCAATGCCTATGTCGTCAAGCGCCGCAAAATTTCCGGCGTGGAGGTTCTGGAGGAGGAAACGTGGCCGGGTTCCACGATCCCCATTTGCCCTGTCTGGGGCGAGGAAATCGTGCTCGACGGTCGGCGGCACTTCCGCTCGATGATCCGCGACGCAAAAGACCCGCAGACGATGTTTAACTTCTGGCGCAGCGCCACGACCGAGCTGGTCGCATTGGCACCCCGTGCGCCGTACATCGGACCCAAGGGCTTCACGGCCGGCAATGAAGCCGCCTGGGCCACGGCCAACAACCGCAGCCACCCCTATCTGGAGTATGACCCGACCGCCGGTGGCGCGCCCCAGCGACAGCCGTTCGCGGGCATCCCTGCCGGTGCGCTTCAGGAGGCCCTGAACGCCTCTGACGACATGAAGTCGATCATCGGCATCTACGACAGCTCGCTTGGTGCCCGGTCGAATGAAACCTCCGGCAGAGCCATCCTGGCCCGCCAGAAGGAAAGCAACGTAAGCAACTTCCACTTTGTTGACAACCTGAGCCGGGCAATCGAGTACGCTGGCAAGGTCTTGGTCGAGATCATCCCCAGCGTGTACAACGAGCGCCAGACCATCCGCATTCTCGGCGATGACATGGCCGAGAAGGTCATCAACCTTCAGAGCAACAATCAGGGCGTGGCGTCCATCGAAACCGATGAGGACCGCCTCTATGACTTGTCCGTCGGTATCTATGACGTTGATGTAAACGTCGGCCCCAGCTACGGCACCCAGCGCGAAGAGACCCGCGAGTTCCTGATTGAGATACTCCGCACCGTGCCCGCCGCCGCGCCCCTGCTGGGTGACGTGCTGATGGAACACATGGACTTCGTGGGGGCCGACAGGGTGGCCAAGCGGTTGCGGACGCTGCTGCCGCCGCAGGTCCAGCAGGCCGAGCAGGAAAGCAACAAGATACCGCCCGAGGCACAGGCTGCAATAGCCGCCAAGGACCAAGAGCTTCAGCAGGCCCAGCAGCAGATGCAGCAGTTGCAGCAGCAGGGCCAGGAGATGATGCAGCAGGCCCAAGGGGCGCTTCAGAAGCTGACGGCGGACCTTGAGGCCGCGAAGGCTCAAGCCGCATCCAAGGACGCTGAGACCGCCAGCAAGGCGCAGATCGAAATGGCGAAGGTCCAGCAGGCCGCCGCCGAAGCAGACCGCATGTACACGCTCAAGGCCCGCGAGCTTGAGATCAAGATGGCCGAGGTCGAGCAGCGTGCACGCGATGCTGTGCTGGACCGTGAGGCCGATCTACAGAAGGCGCTGATCGTGAGGCGCGACTTCTGACCTGATCCGGCCTTGGCCGGGTTTTCGTGAACGCCGCGAGGCGTCCACTATCCCACAGATGGAGCTTTTTTTATGGATGAAAAGTCGACCGCCCCCGAGGGAGTCGAAGACGAAGAACTCGCCACTGAAACCGAAGCGCCGGAGGATGAGGCTCTAGAGCCTGCCGACGATGGTGACGAGGAATCAGATGACGATGATGACGCCGAAGTTGAGTATGACTTCGGCGGCGGACAGAAGGTGAAGTTCCCAGCCAACGCCACGGCCAAGGAGGTCATGGAGGCGGCACAGAAGGCGTTCAAGGACGTTGAGGGCAACTACACCCGCAAGAGCCAGAGCGTTGCCGAGCAGGCCAAGGCAATCGAAGCCGATAGAACGGCTGTCGAGATGCTGCGGAACCTGAACGGCGCCGCACTTGAGGAGTATTCACGCGGCCTTTCAGTCAAAAAGGAACTAGAGCAGCTTCAGAGAACCGACCTTCAGGCGTTGTGGCAGTCCAACCCGGACCAGGCGCGGCGTGTGAGTGATCGCATCTCCCAGAAGCAGGCCGAGTTCCAGCAGATCGTCAACCGCGTTGCACAGATCGAGAGTGAGCAAACGCAGACGGAGGTGGCCGAGGTCACCCGCCGATCTGACGAAGGCAAGCTCGAGATCGAGCGACGCATTCCTGGCTTTGCCGCAAAACACGCCTCGGAACTAGTCAAGTACGCGGTCAGCAAAGGCATCCCCGAGGGGGAGGCTGGCAACTGGTCACGCAATCCGACGATCACCGAGATGGCGTTCAAGGCAATGCAGTACGACGCAATGCAAGCCAAGGCTAAGGCCGCAACCAAACCCAGGCCCGCAACCGCTACGCCCGTTCCCGCGTCCAAGTCGAAAGGCGGCTCGCACCGTCTCGATTTGAACAAGGATGCAGACAAGATGTCGGCAGACGAGTGGGCACGTCGGCGCAATGCCGAGTTGAGGGCCTCCTAGCAACAATGCGACCGTCGCGAGACAGGCCGCTATCCCTTAGATGGAACCCTTACCATGGCTAATACTCTCCTTACGCCGACCGCTGTCACGCGAGAGGCGCTCCGGATTCTCCACCAGAAGTTGAACTTCATCGGCAGCATCGACCGTCAGTACGACGATCAGTACGCCAAGACTGGGGCCAAGATCGGCGACAGTCTGAAGATTCGCCTGCCCAACGAATACACGGTTCGTACTGGCCGCGCGATTGCGGTTCAGGACACGACCGAATCCAGCGTTACCCTCCAGGTCGCCACCCAGAAAGGTGTCGATATGGCGTTCACCTCGGTTGATTTGACGTTGAGCTTGGACGACTTCTCGAAGCGCATTCTCGAACCCGCCATGTCTGTTTTGGCGGCCAATATCGAGTATGACGCCATGAGCATGTATAAGAGCGTCTACAACGAGATCAGCGACGTCGGTGCCTCGGCTTCCACCCTGCTCGCCATGGGTGTTGGTCAGGTTCTCACTGACAGCCTCGCGCCTATCTCGCCGCGTTGCCTGAACGTGCCGACGCAGTACAATGTTGATTTGGTTGAGGCTGTGAAAAGCCAGTTCAACGACCCGTCGAAGATTAGCACGAACTACCGCGAAGGTCTGATTGGCGGCAACTTCCTGGGCTTCTCTGACGTCTACCAGAATACATTGTGGCCGATCCACACCACGGGCACTGATGACGGCACGGGAGACTACCTAGTCAATGATGCCGGAACCATTGCTCAGGGATCGACCAGCATTACCGTTGATGCGGGCGCTGGTACTTGGGCGATTGGCGACATCTTCTACTTTGATAGCGTTAACAGCGTCCACGCCGAGACAAAGGCTTCCACCGGCAAGCTGAAGTCTTTCGTTATTACGGCTGCGGCTGGCGTCAGCGCAACGACGATTTCGTTCTCCCCGGCGCTCTATTCGACCGGCGCGAAGCAGAACGTCTCTGCAATGCCCGCCAACAACGCTAAACTCAACAAGGTGGAGTCTGATCGTAGCACTCCCATTGGCGCATCGGCAGATTACTCAATTGGCATGGGCTATCACAAGGATGCGTTTGCCTTCGCGACCGCTGACCTCGTAATGCCGAAGGGCCTTGACTTCGCCAGTCGTGAAGTGATGGACGGAATCTCGATGCGTATTGTTCGGGCGTACGACATCAACAATGACAATCTCCCTTGTCGACTGGACGTGCTTTACGGTTACAAGACTGTTCGCCCCGAACTCGCCTGTCGTCTCGGCTTGCATTAACCATAGGAGGCCCAAATGGCCATTAAGTATATTGACGACCTTGGTCCGGACGGCGCTGTCCTGGGTCAGACTTCTGCCGCGCTGGTTGGTTTCTACGGCAAGACCCCCGTGGACCAGCCCGCCGCGATCACGTCGGCCACCAACACCGCGACGAATGCCGCGACCGCTGTCAACGCGGTCCTGGCCCGTCTTCGTGAACTCGGCCTGATCGCCACTTGATCAAGACTGTTTGTGTCGTTGGCCAAGATGGTCTGCGGCGCAATCGGGAACACGCGGCCAGCCTCAGATTACCGAGGCTGGCCGCTGGTCCTGAACGAAAGGAACCCCTGGCCGTTGTCGGTGGCGGGCAGTCCGCCCACCTCTTCGCCGGTGGCAGTGTCATGGCGATTAACGGCGCCCATGACTGGCTCATTGACCGGGGCGTTGTCCCCGACTTCGCATTCATGCTCGACCCCCAGCCCCATCTGGCGGAACTGTTCAGGCCTCACCCCGGCATCAAGTACCTTGTCGCCACGGTCTGCGACCCCGAGACATTCGCCGCGCTGGACGGCTACGATGTGACGGTGTTTCACGCACCTCAAGGCGAGGAGGTAAACGAACCCCTGTCCATTCCTGGTGGCCCTACCGCGATGGCCCGATCACCATTGATGGCGGCAACGCTGGGCTATCGTGACGTGACGCTGTACGGCGCTGACAGCTGCTATTTCGGCGCAACGCATATCTACTCCAACACGCCCGACCGCGACCCCATGCAAGTCCGCTGTGACGGCAAGGTGTGGGACACATGCCTTGGCCTGGTCGCGCAGGCTGAATATCTGGCCGAACTGATCCCCGCCATGGGTTGCGTCCCGACGCGCCTTGCGGGTGAGCATCTGGCGCAATCCATGCTCCGCACAGGAACATGGGAACCGATGGGAACGATATGACACTGCTCTCGATCTGCATTGCCGTGGCCGACGAAGTGGGCATCGAGCGCCCCACGTCGATTGTGGGCAACGCCCAGCCCACGAGCCAGAAGCTGCTGCGATACGCCAACAAGACCGGCACGCGGCTGATGAAAAAGGTGGCGTGGGAAGTGCTACGCACGGAGAAGACCTTCACGTCCGTCGCGACGGAAACACAGACCGGCATCCTTCCTTCGGACTTCGACCGCTTCGTGACTGAGACATTCTGGGACCGCACCTACGCAACGCTGATGCCGGGGCCTATCTCGGCGTCTGAATGGCAAGGCCTCAAGGCTTTCAACTATGCAGGCGAAGCAAAGTTCGCCTTTCGTGGCGGTGCCGTTCTGGTCATCCCTGTCCCGGCTGCAGGCCGCTCGTATGCGTTTGAGTACGTTCGCAATACATGGTGCCAGTCTGCCGCTTTGGCCGCCCAGACGGCGTTCGCTGCGGACACAGACACGGGCATCCTAAATGAGGAACTGCTGACGCTGGGCACCAAGTTCGTCTACTTGACGGATGAGGGCCTGCCCAACCAGCTCGCCGCCCAGGAGTTCAAGGAGTATTTCGACATGATGATGGACAATGACCAGCCCGCATCGAAAGTCATGATCGCGGGCGACATATTCGGTGGCAGGCGCCACTACACCGGCACTCCGATTTCTAATACCACCAACATCAATTTCATCTGATGGGAACGTACAGCGACATGCTGACGGGCGGCCTCTGGGGCTACCCGCAGGCAGCGGGCGCTCAATCCATGGGATACTACCCGCAGCCCCAGCCCTTGCCGGCCCAGCCGACGTTCGACTTTGGTGCGTTCGCGCGGCCCCAGCCGCAGCCGGTTTATCGCCCACAGCAGATGCAGCCGGGCGGCTTCACCCCATCCGGTCAACGCGACGGTGCAGGTGGCGGTCGCGATCAGGGCCGGGCCAACATGACCGCCGGCCAGTCTACTCTGAGCAGGGCGTTGTATGGCGGTTCCCTGCTCGATAGCAGAGCGGCTCAGGCTGCTGCGGTTGTTGGCGGCTTGGGGGTTCCGGGCCTTGGCCTGGCGGCGAAGGGCATCGACCTCGCGCAGCGCGTTGGCAATGCAAACGCGGTGAATGCCTACATGGGCAAGGCCCCCATGAGCTTCGGCGAGATCGCGAGCAGGGCGTTCAACCCCAACGTCAACATTGATTCGGATGTCTCTAACTTCCAGCACGCGGCACTGTCAGGTGCGGCCCCTGCCAATATCAATGTCGAGGCTGCTCTCAAGAATTACAACAGGGAACGGCCCATGAGCCTCGGCAACCGACCAGGCCCCGGAATGAATCTCGGCAACCGACCAGGCCCCGGAATGAATCGCGGCTTCAGCGGCGCCGGCGCGGGTGGCGCATCCAGTGGCGCATCTGGCGGCAGCTTCGGCGGACGGCCTGGTCGCTCCGCCTCGGGCTTGGGTGGCAGAGATCGCAACGGCCCATCGGGCACGAGCTTTTAATGGGGCGCTTTTCCGAAAGGCTCTCGCCGCCATCGGTGTGGGCGCAGGCCCTCCGTGCGGGTCCGGGTCCATACGACGCCCGACAGAGCGACACGGGGCCGATGCAGCAGAGCATGGCGGCGCAGGTTGACCCTCTGCTGGAGTTTTACAACACGGGCATTTCCGGCGCTCTCGGAATGCCGTCGTTTCAGGAGTCCATGGCGGCGGATCGTTCGCTTGCCCAGCAGTACGGTGGTTTCTCGCCCGAGCGGATACAGGCGTTCATCGACAGCCCGCTGATGCCGGGGCCGGGTGTGATGGCGGGGACGACGGGGAAGGTGCTGGACGGAATCACGGCTTACCACGGCTCGCCGCACACGTTCGACCGCTTCGATATGTCGAAGATCGGCACGGGCGAAGGTGGCGGGGCATACGGGCACGGTCTGTATTTCGCGGAAGCAGAGGATGCCGCCAAAACGTATCGAGATGCCCTCTCTGCTGGGCAAAATGGCTCCATGTACGAAGTCCGCATTAACGCCAGCCCCGACGATTTCATCGATTGGGACAAGCCGCTGAGTGAGCAATCAGATGTCGTACAGGGGTGGTTCGCAAAATATCGTCGCAAGCTGACGGAACAGAATAACGGTAACGACCCGTATCGTTATTTTGTGCCAGAAGGCAGAGATATTATAGGCGACGTGAAAGACTTGATGGACGATGGCGAAATGAGCATGGAGGCTTTGGAAGAGATGCTGTCGATGGACGCGAAGGGCGCGGGCATCGCTGGCATCCGATACCTTGATGCAAACTCGCGCCCTCTTTCAGCGCCGACATCTATCGGGCTCCCCGAAACCAACAACTACGTCGTGTTCGATGACAAACTCATCGAGATACTGCGCCGCTACGGCCTCCTTCCGCCCCTTGCTGCGGGCGGGCTGGGCCTGCTCTCGGGCGGTGAAGCGGAGGCAGGACAGTGAGAGCACCAGCCCGCCCCCGCACCGCCCCACCTCCCGTGGGCGGCTGGGATACCCGCAACGCTCTGGCAGACATGCCAGTGCAGAACGCGGTCATCCTAACCAACTGGCTCCCCTCGACCGACAAGGTGACGCTGCGCAAGGGCTACACCTCGCACGCAACCGGAATGTCGGGCGCAGTCGAGAGCCTGTTGCTCTACACCCCGACGACGGGCACGGGCGTGATGTTCGCGGCCAACGGCGGCAACATCTACGACGTTTCATCTGCCGGCGCAGTCGGTGCGGCTGTCGTATCGGGCAAGACCAACGCCCGCTGGCAGCAGACGCAAATCTCCACCTCGGGCGGCCACTTCATGCTTGCCGTGAACGGTGCCGACACGCCCCAGACCTATGACGGAACCTCGTGGGCCAACTCCACGATCACCGGCCCGACGATTGCCAACCTGATCTGGTGCAACAACCACCAGCGGCGTCTGTGGTTCGGTGAGAAGGATTCCATGACCGCCTACTATCTCGCGGTCAATTCCATATCCGGGGCGGCCACAGCGTTTCCTCTGGGCGCGATTGCGACCCTTGGCGGGTACGTCATGGCGATGGGCACATGGTCGCGCGATGGCGGGGCAGGGGCCGATGACGTGGCGGTGTTCTTGACCTCAGAGGGTGAGGCCATCGTCTATGCCGGGACGGACCCCGCTGCCGCAGCCACATGGGCGCTGGTCGGCGTGTTCCGCATTGGCAAGCCCATCGGTCGCCGGTGCGCGATCAAGGCAGGATCCGACCTGATTATGGTGACGCAGGACGGCTTCGTGGCCGCATCGCAAATCCTGTTGGCTGACCGCTCGCAGGCCGATGCTGTGGCGATTTCGCAGCAGATCAACAAGGCGGTCAACGACGCGGTGCGGGCCGGAGCAACCCTGTACGGCTGGCAACCCTTCCTTTATCCCAAAGGGACCATGTTGCTGTTCAACATCCCCGATAGTTCCGTTGAGGCTGAACAGTTCGTGTTCAACACGATCACACGGGCACCATGTCGGTTTACCGGCATCAACGCCGCGTGCTGGGGTCTGCTGAACGATGCGCCCTATTTCGGCGGTCAGGCGGATGGCACGGTCTACAAGTTCGACGACGGCTTTGCTGACAACGGCGCAAACATCGACGCCGACGCATTGCAGGCGTTCAACGACTTCGGTTCGCCGGGTGCCAACAAACGGTTTACGCTGGTTGAGCCGATCTTCCAGTCAAACGGTGCGCCATCCGCAGCCCTCGACGTGAATGTCGATTATCAGGTCAAAACCTCAACCGCCGTTGTATCGGCGTCTGCCGTGACCTCCGCGAAATGGGGTGTGTCAAAGTGGGGCATTGGCCTCTGGGGTTCGGCCTCGCAGGTCTATCGAGGTTGGCGGGGCATCCGGGGGATCGGCCGGACGGCTTCGTTGCGAGTGCGGATTTCCACGAATGTCAATCAGCCGTCATGGCTGGCGACGAACTGGCTCATCACTCCGGGCGGGCCGCTGTGATGGGCAATCTGTCACAGATGCTTGCGCCAGATGACGGCCCAGCCGCCCGCAGTCTGCGCCGCCAGAACGACCCGCTGTTTGGGTTCCCGATTCGGCAGCAGTTGTTCCCCGGCGAGGACGCCTATTTTAAGAGCAACCCGACCGTGGGCGGCATGGCTGCGGAAACCGGCGACATCATCCTCAACCCGTATTCGTCCCCCGACGTGAACCGCGACGCCGTGGCCCGCAACGAGGCGCTGCGCCTGTTGATGCAACAGCAGGGTGTCACCCCTGACTACAAGCTTTCACAGGAACAGCTTACATCGTTCAAAGGCACGCCCTACGCGACCGACCAAGACGCACTCAAGGCATCCATTGCCGCGCGCATCTACAGCGGCGACCCCTCCGCACAGTCAACCCCGCAGCAGCGTGAATGGCTGGCAAAGTTTCTGGGTGGGATGTGAGTGCCTAATCTCATCTTCGGCCACAGCGAACAAGTGGCCGCATGGGTGGCAGAACACATTCCAGACGTGGGCCAGGATGGCTTTTCCAGCCCCGTGACGGCGATTGGCGTTGCAACCGACCACCTGATAGCCGGGATGGTCTACCACGACTACCAGCCCAAGTTTGGCACCATGCAGTTGAGCATGGCGGCGACCTCCCCGATGTGGGCGAGGCGCGAGATCATCCATGCCCTTCTGTCGTACCCGTTCGACCAGCTTGGGTGTCAGAAAATTTGGACGGCCACGGCGCTGGAAAACGTCAAGGCGCTCAAGGTCAACGAACACGTCGGCTTCAAGCGTGAAGCCATCCTCGCACACCAATTCGGACGCAAGCGGCACGCGGTCATCATGCGCCTTCTGCGCCCCGACTACCTCAGACTGTATGGAGAATTACATGGGCAAGTCTAGCTCCCCCACGCCTCCCGATCCCAAGGCCACGGCAGCCGCGCAGGCATCGGCCAACAAGGACGCGGTGCGTGAGAGCGCGCTCGTTTCCCAAATCAATCAGGTGACGCCGTACGGCAACCTGACCTATTCGGGCTCCGTGGGCGGGCCGGATCGCACCGCGACACAGACCCTTGCGCCCGATCAGCAGACCATGCTGAACCAGTCCAACCAGGCCGGAATGCAGTTCGGCCAGATCGCCAACAACCAACTTGGGCAGGTGTCTGGTCAGCTTTCCAGCCCGTTCGACATCAACTCGTTGGGTCCGACGCCCACGGCTGATCCCCAGGCATGGCAGCGCAGTTATGACAGCATCATCCAGCGCAACCAGCCCCAGATGGACCAGCAGCGCGCCGCACTCGACACCCGCCTTGCCAACCAGGGGATCGACGTTGGTTCGGAGGCATACCGGAACTCCTACGACATCTTCAACCGGGGCCAGAACGATTTCGCCTTGGGCGCACAGGGGCAGGCCACGGGCCAGCAGCAGGCCGACTACGGGATGCAGGCCAACGCCTACCAGCAGGCCCTACAGAGCGCATTGACGGGCCGCCAGGTGCCGTTGAATGAACTCTCCGCGCTGATGTCCGGCCAGCAAGTCCAGCAGCCCAGCTACGTCAACCCCGGCCAGTACAACGTCGCCCCCGCCGGCATCATGGATGCAACCTATGCGAACTACAACGCGCAGCAGAACGCGGCGATCGCCGAGCAGCAGGGCCTCTACGGCCTGCTGGGTGCGGGCGCGCAGGCCGCAGCATACACCTACCCCGCGTGGTCCGAATGGTCCGACCGCAGGCTGAAACGCGACATCGTACGCATCGGTGAGGTTGACGGCATGGGCGTTTACACGTTCCGATATGTCTGGGACAACGTGCGTCGCATCGGCCTGATGGCTCAAGAGGTCATGCGGGTTCGGCCCCACGCGGTGTCTGAGATCAACGGATTCCTTGCCGTCAATTATGCGGAGGCGCTGGCATGACTACACTCGGCAGCAGGTACGTCCAGCTTCTACAGGGCCAGCCCGACCCCAACAACGGGACCATATACGGCGGCCTCGCGAGCGCCCTGCAGAAGGGCATGATGGGCTACGCCATGGGCCAGGACGAGAGGCTGGAGAAGGAAAAGCAGGGCCGGTTGACGCAGGCTTTGCAGATGTATTCCGGCTCGCCCGGCAACACCACCACCTGGAATCAGCAGCGCCCTGATGGCACTGGCGACCCGACCACGACCTATGGCGCGCAGGCCCCTGACCCAATGGGTGCTGCGCTCTCCCTCTCGGAGGTTTACCCCGAACTGTCGTTCAGCATGATGCAGGCCGAAATGGACCGCCAGCGCCAAGCGGAAGCGGCGAACAACGAACTGATGCAGGTGCCCAACCCCAACGGCGACGGCTCGCTCATCTTCGTTCGCAAGGGCGATGTCCAGCCGGGACAGACGGCTGAAAACGCGCCGCCATTCAATCCCGACATCCAATCTCTCATCGACGGCACCAACGAGCAGCAAGGATACTTCGGCCGTGACGGTAATTGGGTGTCGATGGGTGAAGGCCCGCGCTTTGCTCCCTCGCAGGCCCAGCCATACACTGATGCGGCCCAGGCTGCGGTTGACTTAGCGGCTGGTTTCATTACGCAGGAGCAGTACGAAGGGATTGTGAATACGCCGCCCCCCGCGACGTTTAAAGATGAAAACTCGCTGCGCGACGAATACACGAATCTGACCGAGAACTACCGCGAGGTTGCAACGGCCTATCAGAAGGTCGAGCAGGCGGCGCAAGCCGGAACCCCAGCGGGGGACATCTCGCTGGTCTTTGCCTTTATGAAGATGATTGACCCCGGCTCGACCGTCCGTGAGGGCGAAGCGGCCACGGTGCAGAACGCCCGCGCGATCCCTGATTGGATTCGCAACATATACAACCAGACCGTTGACGGCGTCACGCTCACGCCCGCGCAGAGGATGGACTTTCTCGGGCAGGCGCAGGGCATGTTCCAGGGCTACGAAGCGGGCTACCAGCAGACGCGCAGCGTTTACACTGGCCTTGCGGAGAACTACGGCCTCGACCCGAATAATGTCGTGCTGGATTACAGCTACACGCCCGAGGGCGTGCCCCCGCCCACGGTTGGAGACGTTTTCGACGGCCACAAATACATGGGCGGCGCTCCCGGCGATCCGAACAATTGGGAGAAGCAGTAATGGGCACCCTTGCGGACCGCCTCGTACAGCGCCCTGCACCGGGACCGCTCTCAAGCCGCCTGACTGCCGCACAGGCCCCGCAGGAGGCCGCAGAGGGCCCGTGGACGAAGTACCAGAACACGCCGCCCGCCGCGCCCTTGCCCGAGGGCCCGTGGACGAAGTACCAGATGAACGTGGACGATGTTCTCGACAAGGTTTCGGGTGCGCCCTCTGGCGTGCGGGAGGCCGTGGGCGCGGCGCAGACACCGAACGACAGGCTCGCCACGCTTCGGCGCTTCTATCCCGACGCGGAACCCCACGGCGTTGACAATTTCATCTTCTTTGACCCGGAAGTAGGCCGTCCGGTTCTCTACAACCCGCCGGGCTTTGATGTGGGCGACATTTCCAGCGTGGGTCGCGAACTCGCCGTAGGCTCGGGCTCGGGCATTGGCGCGGGTGCAGGGTTCGTCCTGGCGTCTCCGACTGCCGCCGTGACTGGGCCTATCGGTCCGACTGGCGGAGCCATTCTCGGGTCGGGTCTTGGTGGCGGATGGGCGGGGGCGCTCTACGACATGCTGTCTGGGCCGCTCCTGGGGACGGTGGACACACGAGGCACGGGCGAGAAGGTTTTGCAGGCGGGCCTTGATGTTGTGGGCAACGCGGCTGGCGAGGGGCTTGGGCAGGCGGCTACGTCTGCGCTCCGGTCTGGCGTTTCGATGCTGCGCAATCGCTCGTTCGGTGGCGGCCTTGCCGACACGCTCCGGGGTTACGACGCTGCGGGCGTTACGCCCAACTCGGTCGGCGCACTGACCGGCAACCGCACGATGCAGTCGATTGAGCAGGGTCTTGCCAACTTCCCATCGTCCAGCGGGGTTATCGCGGACGCGGCAGAGCGACGCCTTGCCGACATCGAGCAGACAGTCACGGCGCTGGGCGGGCGCGCGCGGAGCCCCGCCACGACAGGAAGGCGCGTGGACCCTGCCGACTACCTGACGGGCGGCGAAGCGGTGAAGGCGGGCGGACAGCGGTTCATGTCCGAATTCGATGGGCGCGCGGAAACGCTCTACAAAGACCTTGGGGCGCGTTTGCCCAGCGGCCAGCCGATGCCGCTGCCCAACACCGCTGCGGCACTGACGGCCCCGGCGGACATGTTCAGCAATGCCCCTGCGTTGGGCCAAGCGCTCACCAATCCGAAGTTTGGGGAACTGGCGAATGCGCTGAACGAGGCGGGCGGGCGGCTGTCCTGGGATCAGGTGCAATACTGGCGTTCCTGGGTGGGGCGGCGACTGTCCGACCCCGTTGCCCACGCCGACATCCCCCGCGCCGAACTCGAAGCGGTATACGCGGGCCTCTCGCGCGACATGGAAACGTTTGCGAACGCCTCTGGTCCAGAGGCGGCGGCGGCGTTCCGACGCGCCAATGACTTCTATAAAACGGGCATGGACCGCATCAATGGCGCCTTGAGCGACATCCTCTCGCCCAACGCAACCGGCGAGTCGGTGTTCCGTCAGGTCCGGCAGCTTGCCTTGCGTGGCCGCGCATCCGAGGACATCACGAAGCTCTGGACGATCCGCTCTTCTATGCCCCCCGAGGCGTGGGACACCTACGTCTCGGCCATCATTGATTCGATGGGTCGCGCAAGGCCGGGGGCGGCGACGCCGGGCGAGGACTTCAGTGTCTCCACGTTCTTGACGGGGTGGAATGCGCTGTCTGATCCCGCTCGCAATGCGATGTTCAACGGCACCCGTTACGGCGGCCTGCGGGATGCGCTGGATAATCTCACCCGTGTGTTGGGCGCAGAGAGGGGCCTAGACCGCCTTGCCAACACTTCGGGCACGGCGCGCTCGATCCTTTCTGCCGTGTTCCTTTCGGGCATTGGCGGCGGCGCACTTGCCACCGGGGATCAGAACACGATCATGGGCACTGCCGGGGCGATCTTGGCCCCGCGTGTGACCGCAAAACTTATCACCAACCCGCGTTTCGTGCGGTGGCTTGCCGATGTCCCGGTGCAGCCCGGCCGAGGAGCGCGCGGCATGGTGGACGAGTTCGCGGGGTGGATGGGCAGGCTGGTTGCTATTGCCAAGGCGGAGCCCGCGATCTCCGAGGAGATTTATCAGCTCGTGCAGGCATCCCGACAGGCCACACAGCCCACACAACAAGGCCAACAGCCGCCGCAATGATGAGGGCGTAAATCAGCCCCGCCATTTCTGCCCAAAGCCCTCCGTAGATACAGACGAGGATGAGGGCGTACACCGCCAACGTGATCCGCAGCGGTCGGGTCAGGCTTGCTTTCAACTCTACCTCCAAGCGCCGCTATCAAGCGCCGCGTTGATTAAGGATGGCACAAATGGCCCGCAACGGATCCGGCACGTTTACGCGCATAGTCCCCGCTTACGTTTTTGACACCGTAATCAGCGAGACATCCGTCAACTCAGAGATGGATGATATCGCCACAGCCCTGACGGCTTCGCTGGCCAAGGACGGCCAGACAGTTCCTACGGCCAACCTCCCGATGGGTGGATACGGGCACACCGGCGTTCGGACCGGCACGGCGCGCACCGACTACGCCGCGCTGGGGCAGGTCCAGGACGGCAGCGCGAATTGGGTGGACGGCGGCGGCACGGCTGACGCCATCACGGCGACCTATGCGCCGGTCATCACGGCGCTGGTTGACGGGCAGCTGTGTTTCGTGCGGGCCACACTCGCCAACGCGACGACCACGCCGACGTTTTCGCCCAACGGCCTGACGGCACGAACCATCGTCAAAAGCGGCGGTGGGGCGCTGGTTGCGGGTGACATCGTGGGCGACGGCCATCAGCTTATCCTGCGCTATGATCTGGCGGGCACGCGGTGGGAACTGCTGAACCCGGCTGTGATCCGGGTGAGCGCGGCGAGCGACACGACCGCTGGTATCGTTGAACTCGCCACCACGGCAGAGACCACCACCGGAACGGACGCAACCCGCGCTGTCACTCCTGACGGCCTGCACGACATGACCTCGCTGGCCGGTGCTGCATGGTTCCTCGATGAAGATGGCATGGACAGCGACAGCGCAACCAAGGTTCCGTCGCAGCAGTCAGTCAAAGCGTACGTCAACACCGCGTCGTCACTGGTAACGGCAGGAACGCCCCTGGTCCTGAACCCGCTGGCCGCCAGCACGACTACGCAGGCCCACGGGCTGGGGGCCCAGCCGACGCTGATCGAACTTGAGATGGAATGCCTGACGACCGACAACGGATATGCAACCGGCGACAAGGTGAAGGTGGGGCCGCATGAACGGGCTGCGGCAGGCTCGACTGCCTGGTCTATCTACGCCAACACCACCAACGTGGTGCTGCTGTTCAACGGCACGACGCAGCCCAACATCGCCCACAAGAGTACTCGCGTAAACAACAACATTACCCTTGCCAACTGGAAGCTAACCGTCACCCCGTACCTGGTATCCTGAACATGACCTACCGAACATATTTTGACACGAACACGGGCGACTATCTCGGCGCCTACAGCGGCCCTGACAACGGCAACCCGTACAGCGGCCACCCTTCTGTTGACGGGCAGGTTGATGGCTATCATCGGCTGGTCAACGGCCTGCCTGTGCGCGAAGTCTCCGCGCCCAGCTATCGAGCCCAGCGCAAGGCCGCGTATCTCGATGAACTCGGCGCAACGCCCGGCGACTTCGTGGAGACCGTTGGCGATGTGCTGGACGATCTCATCCGCGAGGTGCGCGCCCTTGCCGCCGGCCCGGCAACGCTGGAGTTCGCGGCGCTGGCCGACAAGATCGACGACATCAAAGCGCGCTTCCCGAAGGTGTAGCCGCTACCACTAAAGGTTGCGTGTCAACAACTGTTCTGCTACAAGATGATGCGTCCCGACGAGGTGGCCAGACCCCGCAGGGACTGACCACAACACGACCTTCTAGGGGGCCGTGCCATGGCTGTCTCGGTGATAGCAGAGCTTTCTCAAGGCTGGCGACTGGAATCTCCCGATCCTTTTTTCACGAGGCAACCATGCGAGCGTTGATCCTCGCGGCGGTCCTATGGATCGGCGCTACTTCTGCTTGGGCAGACTGCACCCCCTTCTCAGAAATCGTTGACGACATGCAGGAACGCTTCCCCGAAGCGTACCTGCACTCCGGCCCCATCAAGGGGGAGGACGCGACGTATTACGTCTTCGCTGCGGATGGCCGCTCGACCATGCTGGTATTCGGTTTCGTCGATGGGTGTTTCGATGGCTATTTCGAGATCAGCAACTCCAAGCTCTTTGGGAGTGTGTCGTGAACGTCCGCAATCCTGACACCCTGATCGGCTGGACGGCTGCGGGATTCGGAACCGGCGGCCTGACCCTGCAATGGATGACCGACTTCGGCAGCCTTGCCCTGATCGCCATCAACCTCGTGCTGGCCTTGGGCGGTGGATACCTCCTGTTCCTGCGGATCATCAAGGCGCATCGGGACATCCGCAACGACCGAAGGGACGGTTGATGGGACAGCCCCGCGTTCCCGAAGTTGAGTTTATCAAGATGTTCGAGCGACTTGGCCCCAAGGATACCGCAGTTAGGCTCCAGACAAGCGTGCGGGAGGTTTACAGGCGACGCGCTCGCATCGAAGCGCGGATCGGCAGGCAACTGACTGCCCCCGGCAGCACCACGCGTTCGAATATCGAACACGCCGCCCGCCGACATCTGAACGTCCGTGACGGTGTGGTTCTTATCGCCTCCGACGCTCATTACTGGCCCGGCATCATCACCCCCGCCCATAGGGCCTTCGTCCACTTCGCCAAGACGCTGAAGCCCGCCGCAATCATCATGAACGGCGACGTGTTCGATGGTGCCAGCGTCTCCCGACACCCCTCTATCGGGTGGGAAGACAAACCCTCGGTCATCGATGAAATCGACGCCTGCGCCGATAGGCTGGGGGAGATCGAGAAGGCAGCCCCCAAGGCTGAGAAGTTCTGGACGCTGGGCAACCACGACGCCCGGTTCGAAAGTCGCCTCGCCAATGTCGCACCCGAGTATGCCCGCGTTCATGGCGTCCAGCTGAAGGACCATTTTCCGTATTGGAAGCCCTGCTGGTCGGTCTGGGTGAATGATGACGTGGTGGTCAAGCATCGCTGGAAGGGCGGCATTCACGCCGTGCACGGCAACACCGTCAACAGCGGGAAAAGTTTTGTCACCGGCCACCTGCACAGCCTGAAGGTTGCGCCGTGGACGGACTACAACGGGACGCGCTTTGGCGTGGACACCGGGACGCTTGCCGCGCCGTACGGCCCGCAGTTTCTTGACTATACCGAAGACAACCCCGTGGCGTGGAGATCGGGCTTTGCAGTCTTAACCTTCAAGAACGGGCGACTTATTTGGCCGGAAGTTGTTCACGTCATAGGCGATGACATGGTAGAATTCCGGGGTGACACAATAAGTGTTTGACCACGACAGCATCGCGGCTATTTATGCGGAAGCCGAACGTCTGACGCAGGAACCCGGCATCCCGCATGGTACCCCGGATTTATCGACATGTCGGGGTACGCGGACATGATTTTCGCGCACATGACATGCGGGACGATCACGTGAAGCGCGACGACTGCCTTGCCCGCGCTGCCAACCTGATCTCACACGACCGCCACGACGCCTATGGCGATTGGGAGCAGAACGCCGACTGCCTCTCCGGTCTGTGGAGCGCGTATCTGGGCCACGAGGTCAAGCCCCGCGACATCGGCCCCATGCTTGCGCTCTTGAAGATCATGCGCCTGCGGCTGGCCGGTGGGCACCAGGATTCCAGCGTTGACGCCTGCGGGTATCTTGCCCTCGGAGCCGAACTCGATGACCAGAACGATTAACGCCGACGCCCTCGCGCTCCTGAAGGCGTGGGAGGGTTTGAGGCTCACAGCCTATCAAGATACCGGCGGCGTCTGGACTATAGGTTTTGGGCATGTCGGCGGGGATGTCCGTGAGGGCTTCACTGTCACCGAGGAAGAGGCCGAGCGTCTGTTCCGCAAAGACCTCGGATGGGCGACCGCCTGCGTGGACCAGCGTGTCACCGTGCCCCTCACCGACGGCCAGTTCGGCGCGCTCGTGTCGTTCGTCTACAACATCGGCGAGACGCAGTTCCTTACGTCCACCCTGCTGCGCAAGCTGAACGCTGGCGACTACGCTGCGGTTCCATCCCAACTCGCACGGTGGAACAAGGACAACGGCCAGGTCATCCCCGGCCTCGTGAACCGTCGCGCCGCCGAGGCTGGACTGTGGGCCAAGGGCTCGTTCGTGACCTCGGCAGGCCCGACCACGGCACAGCCTCAGACCCCGCCTGCCATTACCAAAGAGACGGTATCCTGGGCCGCCACCATTATTGCTTCGCTGGGTGCTGCCATGTCCGGTTCGGGCCCGGTGCAGTGGGCATTCGGCGTGGTGATCGTTGGGGCGGCACTGGTCGGCGGCTTCCTGTTCCTCCGGCATCGTGTGCCGTCGTGATCGCGTTCCTTGGCCGTCTGCTGGCCCCTGTGGCGCTGAAGCTGCTGGCCTGGGGTGCGCTTGCCCTCACGGTCCTTTCGGCCATCGGTGGGGCCATTCTGATGATCCGCCGGGATGCGGTATCGGGCCACAAGGCCAAGCAGGCCGAACAGACCATTGAGAGGGTCGAAGATGTCCGCAAGGTGGAAGATATCGTTGCTCGGATGCCTGCTCATAGGGTCGATGACGAGTTGTCAAAGTGGCGTAGGGACTGACTCTGCGTGTCTCAGCTTCAAGCCCATCCGGCCCTCGTCGGCTGACGTTCTGACCGAGGGCACCGCCCGGCAGGTTCTAGAACACAACCTTACCGGCGCGGCGCTCTGCGACTGGCAGCCGTGATCATCCTCAAGGTCGTTTGGCTGGACGCCCAACATTCCGCCGGGGAGTGGGTAACACTCGACGCCATGAAGGGTCCGTTGCCCGAGATCACGTCAGCCGGGCTGCTGGTACACGAGGACCGCGCCAAAATTGTCCTGGCGGCAGCGTGGGACGGCCACCACGCATCGGGGGAGGTAACCATCCCAAAGTCAGCCATCGTCAGGCGCCGCGTCCTTCGTTAGCTCCCGAAACGCTGCGCGCTCGTACCGCAGACGGTCTATCTCCGCCAGCAGGTCGCGCACCATCCCCAACAGGGACGCATACTCGGGCGAGACGGCAACGCCATGATCCGGTCCGCTCAACTCCCACACAAGTCGCGATCTGATCGCTGCTATCCTTGCCCAGCCTCTCCCTGATCTCTGCGAGTGTCGTGTGTCATCCATGGGGGCTATCCTCCGGGGGTGTGGGCAGGGGCATCCAGTGAGTAAATGCGTTTCAGTAGTCCATGACCAAATGATCGTGCGGGTTTACCCCCCCGTCTCGCTGGTTGCGACCGCCGCCCCAATATCCAACCGCACGGTGCCCCGACGTACTCGCCAGAAAGACCATTTCCCTGACGCCTTCTTTCGGCCCGACCTTCGGTGCCGTCTCAATCGGTTGCCAGTCGGTCATCTCTCATCCTCCTTGGTGAGCCAGCCCCATTCGCCGGTCACGGTGTCATAGGCCGCACAACCATGCTCAATGGCAGATGCGTGGTAGAAGTTGTCGCTGGCGCGCTTGCCCGCGACGAAGAGCCCGACAGTTAGGGCGACGAACGCAACGCCAATGATGATCTCTCGCGCTGTCGTCATGTGGTCAGTCATAGCTTCACCGCCCTGTTGTTCGACGATTGGGTCCGCCAGACCTCGATCCGAAGTTCTGCCGTGGCCCTCTGCGCCCGGTTGACCTCATCGGCTGTTACGGCGTCCCTGAGCCGTTCAAGGTGAACCTGATACTCCGAGTGCGCGTAGGCCCAGCGTTCCTTGGCGGCCTCTGCGTTCTCGTTGGCCTGTGACGCGAGGATGGCTTTCAGGCTCTTGCGGTATTCCTCGCAGTGGACCCGTTCGCCCCTGAGCCTTCCGGCGTCGGGTGCATTCTTGAGCAGCCAGTCAACGGCGCTCTCTACGGCGGTGTCGTCGATCATCAGATCCACCCTCTCACTTCTGCTTCAAGGGCCTGCTTTTTTGTCGGTGCGTTGACCTCAAACGTGCGCCAACTGACCAAACATTTCAGGCACTTGCGATACCGACTCACAGCAGTCATCCCATTGACGCTGATGGGCCGTGAGTTGGTTATTTTTGATTTTTCGTGCCCACAATTCGGGCAGGGCAATGCGTGGCTCATCAGAACGGAATCTCGTCGTCGAGGTTGGTGTCGCGGCTCGACTGCCCCCGATCCATGACCGGGCCGTCGTCGCGCTCGCCCTTGCCGTCGAGCATCACCAGCGTCCCGCCGAAGCCGCGCAACACGACTTCCGTGCTGTACTTGTCGGCACCGTCCTTGTCCTGCCACTTGCGGGTCTGCAACTGGCCCTCCAGATAGACCTTGGAGCCCTTGCGCAGGTACTTCTCCGCGATCTCTGCGAGCTTCCCCCACACCGTGACCGTGTGCCATTCGGTGCGCTCCTTCTTCTCGCCGTCCTTGGTCCAGCTTTCGGACGTGGCGACGCGGAGGTTGGCGACACTCTCGCCCGACTGCATCTTGCGGACCTCGGGGTCTTTGCCGAGGTTGCCGATCAGGATGACCTTGTTGACACTGCTCATGCTGCTGTTTCCTTCGTGTGTGACCAACTGGTTCCGAGATGGATGCGCGCGATAGGTGACCGCGCGACGTTGAATTGCTTGGCAAGGCTTGCCTGCCGAACGCTTCCCCGTGCCAACCGAATGGCGCGAACTGCTTCATCGTTCAGCTTTGCGTTGGGGTTAGATGATCCCGGTCGCCCATTGTTTGGGCAACGTCCCTTGCGCGCCTTGTCTGCCATGTTGTCGGCCTGACTACCGGCAGTGAGGTGTGACGGGTTTACGCAAACCGGATTGTCGCATTTGTGCATCACCACGCAGCCGTGATAGCCCGAAACGGTGGGCAGGGGGCCGTGAGCCAGTTCGTATGCGATGCGGTGAGCAATGCGCGGCCTGCCATTGACATCAAAGACGCCGTAGCCTTTCCGGTCGAGCCGCCCGGCCCAGACCCAGCAGCTGTCAGCATTGGACACCTTCGCCCAAAACCTGCTTTCAAGGTTTCGCGCCTTTATGCCGCGTAGCCCTGTTTCATTGCTTCACGGGATTTAAACTCTGCGAACATCATCTCGACATCCGCGCGCAGCCCTCGAATGTCCTTGCCGTCGCCTTCGATCCATTCAAGCAGATCGTGCTTTGCCTGCTCAATCAGCGGTTTTGCGACTTTCACCACATCGTCCAGGCTGGCTTTATCGTCGCAGGCCAGAACGTCGCGGGAGACGGCGCGCAACGCTTCCTTGAGCGCCGTGACCTTGAGCGGTCCCCGCCACGCCTCTGCGACGTTGGCCTGTGTCTTGTCGTAGAGCGCCAGCCCGAAGGGATTGCCGAAGGTCATCAGCGCCCGTTTCATGGCGTCCGTCTCGGCTTCCTTGACGGCGCTCTCGTGGGCCTGCCCAAGGTCCACGTCGATGCCGTGGCCGGTGCCGATGCCCTCGCGGACAACGCCGTGAACGGTGACGCGCACCTTGGCGATGTAAGACACAGACCAACCGGGTTTCTTCTGCTGGCCGATCTCCCGCTCGCGTTCGGAGACGCACCGGAGGTCAACCAACTCGCGCGTCCAGGCGTCGAAGCCGAAGATGCGGTTGGCTTCCGCGATGGCGTGCCATCCCTCGATGTAGGACAGTGTGCGTCCAGACTGTGTGCGCTCGGCAACGTGCTTGCGCTCCAGCGGGCGGGTCAGTTCGTCCAACTGCTCCTGTGTGAAGCTCATGCGGCGTTCCTCCGTTCAAGCGCCCTCGTGCAGCGCGTGATAATGTCTGTGATGTCCTGGCGCATGGCCTCGACGTTCTCGGGCATCGTCAACACGTCCAGGTCGCACTGGATGCCGTGGACGATGACGTCGAGGTAGGCGCGTTCGTCGGTTCTCATGGCTGAATCCCGCTTCTCTTGTTGTGGTGCCACAGGCTGCAACCGGGAAAATCCTCAGAAACCTCGGGATATTCCGCTTCCGTGTGGAACCCGTGGGTCAGCTTAATCACGACGATCTGGGGCGGGCAGCACCGGCACTCACCCTCGATCCGATACTGGCAACTTCCACAGGTGCGCGGGGTGCGGTTGTCGGTCATGGCATCCTCACGGCATGGGCCAGGACGACCAGGGCGTACAGCCCGACCATCCAGATGGTGAATGCGAACAGCCCGCCGATGATCTCGGCAACGTCGCGGCGCTTGATGTCTCTCATGTTTCCCTCCTTGGCCTTGGAGTTGGGCCGGTGTTCACGCACCGGCCCGGTATTCTCCAACCGACAGGCCCTTTTCTGGTTTGTGTGCCCCGCCTACAATCCCGGCGGGGCTAAGGGAATTGGGTGTCAGGCCGCGTCCCGATGCCGCACGAGAATGTCGTCCTCTGCCCGCAAAGCCTCATCCTTCAGCCAGCCGTACAGCGGCGCATCGAAGGGGTCGGTCTCCGACAGGACCAGATACTCCGCCTCCACGGGATCCCAAATGGCGATGCCTTCGATGACCAGCCGGTCGCCGCGCATCGTCCAATCGACGTGGGCCTCGATGTCGTGCCAGCCCCACCGGGGAACATCGGTCGTGAGGGTGTAGGTGCCGCTCGGCGGCGTCGTGACGGGGCAGTGCCCATCTTCACGGGCGCGCTCGGCGTAGGTCAGGCCGATGTCCATGTCACTCTCCCGTGGGCCGTAGCCCGTTGCGTCTGGACAGAATATGCGCCCGCGCAACGCCCAGTGCAAGCACTATATGCGCAATCGCATTTTTTTCTTGCGCCATCGCACGATCAGGTGCATATAGGGTCCATGACCACCTCAGAAATCCGCGCCCGCCTGGGCATGACCCGCTCCGAGTTCGCCCGCACTATCGGCGTCTCGCAGGCATCCGTTTCCCGCTGGGAGGCTGGCATTCAGCACCCCCACTACCACGCCGCCAAGCGCATCGCCGCTCTGCTGGATGGCGTGACGGTCGATGATATCGTGAGGGCAGCGTGAACATCGACGGCGTGGACGTGATATTCGTCACCCTCGTTTTGGTTGCTGCGGTTGGCTTTACCGCTTTTGTCGTCGGCCTGCGGGCGTGGCGCAAACACAAGCGCGCCGAAGCCTTGCGGCTGCTCGGTGGCGGACGATGACAGACAGAATGACGCCGCCGCGCGACCCAGTGGCGGTGTCATGCGGCGCTCTCCCTGCCTTCCCGCAGGTCACAGAGCGCCGCACCCCATCACGCGGTGCAATCCTGAGCCGCGTGGCCCGCTGTGTCGTCGCCGTTCTGCCCCCCGCTGGCGGCTCCGACACGGCGGGCACCTTTCATTCCCTCTGGATCGCACTTGCCGGGCGGATCGGCAAACGAGAACGGGCCGCCCCGACAGGCAACCCGCTCAAAAACACAGGAGAAACTGAAGTGTTACAACATAACATCATCGACCTCGGGGCGCAAGCCGCGCCGCTGTTCTCGACCGCCCACGCTTCGGACGCAAGACGGGCTCAGGCATGGCTCGAAGCGCAGTTCCGCCGCGCCGAAAAGACGGGCGGTTTCACGCTGGACGACGTGGAGATCACCCCGGTTCTGGCCGAGGTTCTTCTGACGTGCAACACGCATAACCGCGCAGTGCGGCGGGCGTCTATTGCCAAGAACCGGAAGGCTATCAAAGAGGGCCGTTGGGTTGCTGGTGCATCCACGATCCGCTTCGACACCGACCGCACCATTGCGGACGGGCAGCACCGCATTATCGGGGTCATCGAAGAGGGCCGGTCAATCACTGTCGATATCCGGTTCGGCTGCTCGCCCAAGGTTCGCCCTGTTCTGGACACGCACGGCAAGCGGTCGGGTTCCGATGTCCTCGGCATTGCAGGGAACGTCAACACCACCGCGCTCGCCGCTGCCGCCCGTCTGCTGTACAACTGCACGGTTTTGACCCCGCGCAGCAATGTCGGCATCGACAACGACGTGTGTCTTGAATTTGTCGAGTTGAATCCCGGCCTGCTGCTGGCCGTTCCTTTCGGTCTTCGCGTCAATTACGCCCTGAAGTGCTCCACTGCTGCCGGGTCTGTCGCCCATTACATGATCGCGGAATCCGGTGCGCCGTCTGAGGCCATCGAACTGTTCTTCGCCCGCGTCTGTTACGGTCTGGGCCTGACCAGCAAGCGCGATCCGATCTACGTCCTGCGCGAGACGCTCCGTGAGGGCGGCGGCGGCAAGGCGTTCGTTCCGCTGGCCGCAATCATCAACGCTTGGAATTGTCACAAGAACGGCAAGAAGACGCAGCGGGTATCCTTGCAAGATGGCCCGTTCCCCACCGTCGAAGCGTGGGGTTGAGCCATGCGCCGCGACATCGAAAGCCTCGACATCGACGCCATCCACATTGGCGAGCGTATGCGCCCGGTAGCCGATGACTTTCGGGTCGCGGCGCTGGCGTCTTCCATCAAGGACATCGGCCTACAGACACCGATTTCGGTTCGCTTTGTCGATAGCGTGACCATCGACGGCGAAGAGGTCTCGCATGTTCCCGTCCTGATTGCCGGTCGCAACCGATTGGAAGCGGCGCGGCAGTTGGGATGGGAGCGGATCGACTGCTTCATCTTGGCTGCCGACGACATCGAAGCGCAGTTGTGGGAGATCGCAGAGAACCTGCACCGGGTCGGCCTCACCAAGGAAGAGCGCGACGTGCATATTCGGCGCTATGCCGAACTGCTGACAGAGCGGGAAACGGCGCGGGCACAACAGCATCCGCAAACTGCGGTACCTGTTAAGCCGCACGGCCACGCTCAACCGAAGGGCATCACCCGCCAGATCGCAGAGGCAACCGGCCTCAGTGACGACACGATCCGCCGCGCCCTGGCCGACAAGGAAGATCGCGAGCGCCGCGCCCGTGAAGCCGCCGACCGCCACGGGGAAGCAAAAGAGACAGCCGAGCGCGCCAAGATCGAAGCGTGCGACCTGCTGCTCGACCGCCTCCCCCTGCGCGATTGGACGCGCCTGATTGAGCTTGTCGAGGCCGCAGGGGGATCGCTCCGCGCTGCTGATCTTCGCAAATGGCAGGCCCCTTCTTCAGAGGCCGCATGAGCGTCAAGCGCACCGTAGAGGACGCCCTTTTCAGCGACCTCGTGCGTGAACGCGCCGCATGGAATTGCGAAGCGTGTGGGGCCTATTGTAGCATCGGTGAGCGGGGAGGGCTGCACTGCTCCCACCACATCAGCCGCAGGTACAACGCGACCCGCTGGGCGGCATCAAATGCGGCGGCCCACTGCGCCTCCTGCCATCACCATTTCAGCGACGATCCGGTGGCCCACGGCGCTTGGATCATCGGCCACATCGGGGATCAGCGATACCGCAACCTGAAGATGGCATCGCAGCGTCTTACACCCCTCAAGAAACACGACCGCCAAGACATCCGCGCGACCCTGAAGGCCCAGCTTGCCGACATGAAGCAGCAGAGGGATCGGGGGCACGAGGGGCGGATCGAGTTTGAAGGATGGTTGCCATGAGCCGATACGAAACGTTTCTGGCGCAGAAGGCCATCATCGACCCGCCGACCGGGCTGGCCGAAATACCGCCGCTGCCCGACTTCCTTTTCGACTTCCAGGCCGATATGGTGCGTTGGGCGCTGCGCCGCGGTCGTGCGGCGCTGTTCGCCGGCACCGGCCTGGGCAAGACGCTGATGGCGCTGGCATGGGCGCAAGCCATCCACCGCGCGACCGGCCATGACGTGCTGATCCTGACACCGCTCGCCGTGGCCGCGCAGTTCGTGCGCGAGGGCGCAAAGTTCGGCATCCCGGTCAATCAGTGCCGGACCGGAGCCGAAACGGAGCCGGGCGTCACCGTCACCAACTACGAGAAGCTCGCCCACTTCGACCTGTCCCGGTTCGGCGCCGTGGTGCTGGACGAAAGCAGCATCCTGAAAGCCTACGACGGCAAGACACGCGCCATGCTGATCGAGGCGTGCCAGGCGATCCCGTTCCGGCTGGCCGCGACCGCGACGCCGTCGCCCAACGACTTCATGGAGCTTGGCAACCATGCCGAGTTTCTGGGGGTCATGTCGTATACCGACATGCTGGCGACCTTCTTCACGCACGACAGCGGCGAGACGCAGAAGTGGCGGTTGAAGGGGTATGCGGAAGGTGCGTTCTGGCGCTGGATGTGCTCGTGGGCCGTCATGCTGCGCAACCCGTCCGACCTTGGATATGACGCGCAGGGCTTCGACCTGCCGCCGCTCCATCAGAGCCAGCACACGGTCGACGTGGACTACGAGCCGAGCGTGGAGACGGGGCTTTTGTTCCCGGTAGAGGCGCGGACCTTGGGCGAGCGGCTGGCGACCCGACGCGACACCATATCCGAGCGCGTCGCCATGGCCGCGACCATGACCCCGGCAGACCGCCCGTTTGTGTGGTGGTGCAACCTCAATGCCGAGAGCGAGGCGCTGGCCCGCGCAATCCCCGGCGCCGTCGAAGTCAGGGGATCGGACAGCGAGGCCGACAAGGAACGCAAGCTGATCGAATTCAGCGAGGGGCGCACGCGGGTTCTCATTACCAAGCCGACGATCTGCGGCTTCGGGATGAACTGGCAGCACTGCGCCGATACCGGCTTCGTCGGGCTCAACGACAGCTTCGAGCAGGTGTTCCAGGCCATCCGGCGCTTCTGGCGCTTCGGGCAGAGCAAGCCCGTCACGGTCCATTTCATCGTCGCCGAAACCGAGGGCGCTGTCGTCGCCAACCTTCGCCGAAAGGAAGCCGACGCCGAGCGCATGGCCCGCGCGATGGTGCAGCACATGGCCGATCTATCGAGTGCCGAGGTCCGGGGCTCGACGCGGGACCGGCCCGATTATCAACCAACACAGCCGGTCGCGCTACCGGCATGGCTCAGGGGAGAGGCAGCATGAACATCAAGGCTTTTGATCAGGAGGTCACGGACGCCTATGCGATCTACCGCGGCGATAGCTGCGAAATCATCAAGGCGATCCCCGAAAACAGTGTTCACTTCGGTATCCACTCGCCGCCGTTCGAGGGGCTCTACAAGTTCAGCAACGACCCGCGCGATATCAGCAACAACGAGGGCGATGACTTCTGGCGCCACTATGGGTTCCTGATCGCCGACATGCTGCGCGTGACGATGCCGGGGCGGCTGTGCTCGGTCCACTGCATGCAGCTTCCGACCAGCAAGGCGCGCGATGGCGTGATCGGCATCAGGGACTTCCGGGGCGAGATCGTGCGCGCCTATCAGGCCGCCGGGTGGATCTTCCATAGCGAGGTCTGCATCTGGAAAGACCCCGTGGTTGCCCAGCAGCGCACCAAGAGCCTGCGCCTCCTGCACAAGCAGGTCGTGAAGGACAGCGCCATGTCGGGGCAGGGGCTGGCCGACTATGTGGTGACCTTCCGCAAGCCGGGCGACAACCCCGAGCGCGTCACTGGCGGGTTTGACCAGTTCGTTGGCGATCCCGCGTGCGAGCCTGACCGGGCGAAGTTCACGAGCAAAGATGACCGGCGCAACTGGTATTCCATCGAGGTATGGCAGCGGTACGCATCGCCGGTCTGGATGGACATCAACCAGGGCCGAGTCCTCCAGTATCGCGGTGGCCGGGCGGAGGATGACGAGAAGCATATCTCGCCACTGCAACTTGACGTGATCGAGCGTTGCATCCACTTGTGGAGCAACCCTGGCGACGTCGTGTTCACGCCGTTCATGGGCATCGGCAGCGAGGTCTTTGCCGCCGTCGAGATGGGCAGGTTCGGCCTCGGTATCGAGTTGAAGCCGTCCTACTACACACAGGCGGTTCGCAACATCGCGGATGCGCGGGTGCGCGGCGACGGCGACCTGTTCGGGGCTGTCGCGTGACCGACCAATGGCTCTGGAACTGCCCCAACGGCCAATTCCTGGTCGCTCTGGCACAGGGCTGGACCATGTCCCTGTGCAACGGGGAGCCCAGCTTCATCGGCACGGGTCACGGCCGGTTCGCTGTCTTGATGTATTGCAACGCAGAGGGGAGACAGCCATGAAGGGCGGAACGCATCGCGGCTGGACTGCCGAGGATCACGAGCAACTGGCATTGCTGTGGGGGACGGGTCTGTCCACCTTCGAAGTCGGCTTTCGGATGGGTCGCACGGAGGCTGCCGTTCGTTCGGCGGCCAAGCGCGGCAAGCTGGGTCCGGCACCCAGGATCATCACATCTAAGCCAAAGTCCGAGCCCGAGCCGAGGCACAGGCACATTGCCAAACCGAAGGATGTCACGCTTGAGCCCGGCTTTCCAAAGTACCAGCCCTGCATTGGCGGCTGTGGTCGAACCATCCGACTAAAGTCCCGCAACGACATGCGCAAGTGCGCCCGCTGCCATATCAACCACGCCGAGTATTCGCATCTGGAAGGGATCGAGACATGATCCCGCAGCTCGGCATGGATGTCCTCATTCGCCACGGCTGCACGGTCTGGGGCCTCTCCAGGGGGCAATTCACCGGACGCCAGAAGGCGATCTACATCGCCCGGCCCCGTCAGGTTCTGATGTGGTTTGCCGCCAACCATTACGGCATGTCCACCCCTTACATCGGCAGGGCTCTGGGGGGCAGGGACCATTCAACGGTGGTTCACGGCATCCAGAAGGTCGCGAAGATGCTGCCCACCGACCTCGACGTGTACGACCTTTGGCAGAGGTTTGATGAGGGCAAGCCGAGCCTGCAAGACAGCATCCGCCCCGTGGCATTTGGCATGGCGGTCGTGGTGACGGGGAGGGTGGGGTCAATCTCGTTCAACCACGACGACCGTATGCCTGCGCCCATGACGCAGAGTGTCGAGATGTCGATCTCGCCCGAGGCATTCATTCCCGCTTCGGTGATCGACGAAGCCGCAATGACGCGCAAGCAGCGGGCGGGCCGGGCATGAGCACACAATCAGACACACTCTGCATCCGCAATTGGCACAAGTGGCAGTCGTATCGCGGCGACCGTGGGCAGCCGCCATGGATCAAGATACACCGCTGCGTGATGCGGAACCCTCAGTGGGTTGCCCTCAGTGACGCCCAGCGCGGTCAGCTTGTCGCCATCTGGTTGCTCGCTGCGGACCACGATGGCGTCATCCCGTCGTCACCCGCTCTTATCCGTAAACTCTGTTATTTGGATTCCGACCCGGACTTGAATCTCTTCGCAGATCATGGGTTTATTGAGCGTGACGCCAACGTGACGCCAGACCGACGTCAACATGACGTGCCAGAGACAGAGACAGAAGCAGAGACAGAGACAGAAGCAGAGGAGAAAGTAAGAGCGCGCGAGACGCGCTTGACCCCATCCGCAGGCTTCGATGCCTTCTGGTCAGCATTCCCTCTCCGCAAGGGGCGGGGTGGTGCCGTGAAGGCATGGGCGAAAGCGATCCTTCGGGCACCGCCCGAGGAGATCATCGCTGGCGCCGCCAGGTACCGCCCGACTGAAAGCAGATTCACCAAACACCCCGCGACATGGCTCAACCAAGAGTGCTGGAGCGATGAACCAGATCACCACGACGAACCCGATGCCTTTGCTCGCGCCGCTTTTGCGGTCGTTACTGGCCGCCAATACGGGATGGGAGGGGGGTGTGCCGACCCGGTGGGAGCCGCCCCGGACGATGAGTCCAGCCGAGAAGCAGGCGGCGAAAGAGGGCGTGGAGGTTCTACGCCGGTTGCTCTTGCCAGCCTCACGCGCTGAGACGGTCAAGGTGCTGCTTCGCCTGCGCCAGCACTTCCCCGAGAAGGACCGGCCCGAGGGTGTATGGCAGTCGGTGATTGCTGACTACGCGGCAGACCTGACCGACATTCCGCTCGACATCGTGAATGATGGCGCGACGACGTACCGCAGGGCGGGCAAGTGGTGGCCGAAGGTGTCGGAACTGCTGGCAATTATGGAACCCGCTCTGAGGGAGCGCCAGAACATGCTCGATAGGGCCGAAAAACTGGCCGCTGGTGGCGATGAAAAACCCGTCCGTCACCAGCCTACCCAACAGGAGCGAATCTCAATGGCAGACGCTGCTAGGGCCGCTGTGGAGCGGCTGCGCACCATGCCCGGCCCGGAGGCATCATGACCCCCCTCGACAACGACTTCAAGTCACCCCTTGCCAGAGCCCTTGCAGACCTGTGCAGAGCGGCAGACGTGATGAACGCGATTTGCCCGTGGTTTCAATTACTTCACAAACAAGCGTCTTACAGATGGAGGGGAGGGTGGCTGCCTTCCCCGTTGCCGCGCCCGGCGCCCGTCGTGCGCCTTCCGGTTCTTCCCCGGAGTCGGAGGCCGCTGAGACATCGCCCACCTGCACAAACTTGGATGTCGCCATGTTGCGGATGGACGTGATCCACGCCGCCCGCGCCTACGCCCGCGCCCGCGCCAAGAAGGAGACGACGTGAAACACGAACCGGCAGCGTTCAAGCATGACGAAATGCGCTTCAGCCATTCGGACGGCCTGATCCGCAAGACGGTATTTCTCGGCGGCAAGCTGGGCACGGTGGAGACGACAGCCGTAGCCGCACCGGACGTTCTGGAGCGCCTGCACAACCGCTCGACCATCACCGACAAGCAGCATGCCGCCGCCGTGGCATGGGCGACCGACTACGAGCGTGGGGGCCTCAGCGTGGCCGTGTGTGCATCCTACGGGGGTTCTGTGTCTGTGGGGGTGGAGGCCGAACCAGAGAGGCGCCGTGCAGCCAAGGAGCGGTTCCGCCGGGGGTATGCAGCAATGACGGGCAGGGGCGCATCCCTGGCGTGGGGTGTCATCATCGACAACCACGAACTGAAGCACTGGCCGCAGTCCACGGCGTATGTCTCGGAGAGGCTGAGAGAGGCGCTTGAGGAACTGGCGGAGGCCTATGGTTGAGACGATGGACGAGAAAATGCGAGACGCCACCCGCGAGTTGTCTATGACGGCTATGCGTGCTGGCATGGAGATCATGCGGGATTACAGCGCCGCTGCGCTGCTGGGTGCGTCAACAGCCTGCATTGATGCCGACCGGGCGACCCTGTTGGGTGAGATCGCGGACGTGGTGGCGGGAATGCGAGCCCCCCTTGACGAAAACCGCGAATCATGTTTTGCGCGGCGACAAAATCTGGTGTACTCTGCGCGGTGATGGTTACAATTGCGCCTGCGGGCGCGCGAGATGTGCGGGTGAGCGGCTTGACCGCCGCCGGTTTGGAATGCTCCCTCCCTGTGGAGACTGGCCCCGCACAAGCCTACCGCCTCCGGGCGGCAAGAGATGACACGGTGAGGCTGTCCCGGACTCACGCAGCCTGAACCGCTGGGGCTCAGTGCCCGGCCACCGTGTCTAACCATCGGCCACAACATCGGCCAACAGCGCCTCGTTCCACACCGGAGCGGGGCGTTTCCACATCCAGGCCCGAGAGCGGCCCACTACAACCGTGGCCCACAAATGGAACCAGAGCGGCACAAGGCTCTGGGCCTGGACCCCATTGAGAGAGACATGACCGAAACACGAGGCCGACCGCGCAAGATCGGTAGCCCCGAAGAGTTCGACCGCCTAGTCGATGAGTACATGGCAGACAGGACCGAGCGGGAGAAGCCGATCACCCTGACAGGGGCATTGCTCCATCTGGGACTGTACGCCCGCAAGTCGCTGGACGATTACGAGGGCTACGAGGGTTTTTCCCTACCCGTTAAAAGGCTGCGCGCTCTGGTGGGCCAATCCTACGAGGAACGGCTGCACGGCAACAGCCCCACGGGTGCGATTTTCGCGCTCAAGAACATGGGCTGGAGCGACAAGCAGGAGCTGGAACACTCGGGCAAGGGCGGAGGTCCGATTGTACTATGGGGCGCGAAATCAGAGTAGGTTCGGCGTCGCCGGTCTTTGCGGACTACCTGAAGCCCAGCCGCTACAAGGCTCTGTATGGAGGCCGAGGGTCGGGAAAGTCGCACTTCTTTGCTGAGGCTCTGGTAGCCAACGCTGGCAGTAACACCGGCTTTCGGGCTGTGTGTGTTCGTGAGGTGCAGAAGTCGCTCAAGGAAAGCGCCAAGCGGCTGATCGAGGACAAGATCGAGGCGTTGGGCTACGAAAGCCAGTTCAGCGTTCAGAACGACGCAATCAAGACGCCAGGTGGCGGCAGCATCGTCTTTGCAGGTATGCAGGACCACACGGCGGAGAGCATCAAGTCGCTGGAGGGGTTCAATGTGGCATGGGTGGAGGAAGCTCAAACGCTTTCCTCCAAGTCGCTGGAACTGCTCCGGCCCACGATCCGCGCGCCGGGTTCCGAACTATGGTTTGGCTGGAACCCGCGCTCTGCCAGCGATCCGGTTGACGCATTCTTCAGGGGCGAGACACCGCCCGAAAACGCCATCATTCGGCGCATCAACTACGATCAGAACGTGTTCTTTCCTGCCGAGTTGGAAGGCGAGCGCAAGCACGACGAACTCCACAAGCATGACCGATATGGCCATATCTGGCTTGGCGCCTACGAGCCCCAGGCCGTTGGGGCTATTTGGGACAGGCTGACAATACACAACACCCGGCGAGACAAAGCGCCGGTCATGGGCCGCATCCTGGTGGGTGTGGACCCGGCAGGTAGCAGCGCCCCAGGGGCCGACGAACACGGCATCATTGTCGGAGGTCTGGGCGAGGACGGCGAGGGCTACGTTCTGGATGACATGAGCACTAAGGGTAGCCCCCGGCAATGGGGCGAGCGTGTATGCGCAGCCCACGATCTGCACTCGGCGGACGCGGTTGTCTGCGAGACAAACTACGGCGGCGAGATGGTCGCCAACACGATCCAATCCATGCGGCCTGACATCAGGGTCATCGAGGTCCATGCGACTCGTGGCAAGCATGTCCGGGCTGAGCCTATCGCGGCGTTGTACAGCCTGGGGCGCATCCACCACGTTGGGACGTTTTCCAAGCTAGAAACCCAGCTCTGTGGCATGACGGCGGCGGGATACGAGGGCGATGGTTCGCCTGACCGCCTCGACGCCATGGTCTGGGTCATGACCGAGCTATTCCCGGCGATAACACGC
>Ga0181358_1000108_pt1 | contig 34140 bp, 52 predicted proteins | sample Fa13VDMM110SD_FD_130096 | JGI IMG/M metagenome (GOLD analysis project Ga0181358, IMG submission 130096) | Freshwater viral communities from Lake Michigan, USA - Fa13.VD.MM110.S.D | ecosystem: Environmental > Aquatic > Freshwater > Lake | place: USA: Michigan | collected 2013-09-24 | reverse complement strand
TACATAGAAAGGAAAAGCACTATCACTAACGCTTTTTGTCTTGCGTGTTTGCAAGTACACTTGCTTAGGATCTGCAGCGATTTCTTTAAGTAATTGAGCTAGTTTCATGTGTGTTTATTTTGTTTTTATATGGGTAAATATACGAACCCCACATCAGGATTCCAAATTTTTCATATGACGTTTTTATTTTTTTTTATTCGATGCTAAAAGCAAATGATTCAGGATAATAACGATCATTACCTGATTCTATTTCAAATTCTAGGTGTTCTATTAAGTTAATAATATGATTGTTAATGGTGATAGGGAATAAGTCTGCTAGTTCAGATTCACTAATTCCAAAATATTTGTGATTTGCACGAAAACAAAATCCATTACCCTTAGGACCTACATATTCTTTTACCTCAGGGATATTTGAATAAGTAATTATTCCATCTTGGAATAACCTTTCCATACTAATATTAGCACCTTTAGTATTTAATATACTAGATAATTCAATAAATAATTTTTGATTTTCCATAACCTTTATTTTTTCTTATATAACCTTTTAATCTCTAACTATCTTTATACTTAAAATATCTTTCTTATTTATCTCATCCGAAGTTGAGGAATTAGATCCTCCTGTTTTTAGGAATTGATAATTGTTATTTTGTTTAGTAATGGATCCTGGAATGTCTTTTTCATTTTTAGTAGTGATTAATAACTTGAAATTTTTTTTAATAAAATAAATCATCATTTCATTATCAATATCCCTAACATTAACCTCCATTCCTGGGTTGGGATAGAGTTCTTTATCTACATATTTAAAGTAAGGTTTTGATTCTTTAATAAGACCCTTATCACTAGCATCCATAGTATCAATAACCCAAGTACCTGCGCCACTAGCCTCTGAGTCATCATTTGGTGGGTCAAAATAGTCTTGGATTTTTAAAGCTCCTAAGGCTTTATATATGTTTGTTGTTTCTGCTTTAGTACCAACAAATGTAAGTGATTTTATATCACGATCTGTGATTTTAGGAAAAAGCTTCTTTAATGGTTCTAGTTTTACAATCAAATCTGCTTTAGATATTGAAGTTACAGATTCGTTAATTCCTCCTCCAGACTTTACATAAAAAACTCCTGAAATTCCACCACCATCTAATATTGCTGCTTTAATCACCTTTCCATCAGGAGATAGTTTAGCATATCCTTGGTAGCTATCCGAGCGATATAAAATCTCCCATTTATCTGTCATTTCTCTAGGAAACTTGGCATCAAGCTGCTTATATCTAGGACTAAGGCTGTCATCTTTAAACATCATTACAGTCTCAAAGTTTGGACCTAGAGCAGGCTCAACTACTTTAGTTTTCATTGCTGCATCTGAAAGGGGGCTTGATCCACCTAACATAGCATAATAGCTTTCATGAACATTATTATTCTTTGCTTTAAGAGCTGCTCTTATTTCTTCCTTAATAATTGCTTGTAATTTTGATTTTTGCATTATTCGTGTTTTTTTAATTCTGTGTATAAACCATCATATAGCTTTTTTACTCGCATAAAATCAACATCCTCTAAAGTATCCGATAACTTGTCCATGTATTTTTTTATTTCGGGGGATGCTAATAGAGATAAAAGCTCTGAAGCCTCAGTGTTGTTTTCGTTTAACTTAGATTGTGTAGTGATTTTGTTTTCTGTTAACCACTGTATAGCGTTAAAGTTGTCTGATTTTTTCATTTTATTTATTTTTTAAATGAAGCTGGTGTTAATTTAGTTTTCATATCTCCAAAGGTATTATTTAAACCATCTTTCCATTGGGATTTTCCTAATAAATAATTTATAAATTTAGTAGCTTGAGTACTATCAGGAATAGAGGCTGCGGTTATTTCTGATGTATTCCATGTGTCTAAAACAAAAGCATCATTTTTTAATTTTACAGTAATAAATACATCTTCAATTTCTTCTATCTCACTTTTTGAAAGACCTTCTATTGATACTGGTTTAAAATAAAATTGGATTGTAGGTTTGCCTTTTATAAAGCTTCCGACCTTAGATAAAATACCTGTTCCTCTCTTTTCTTCTTCAAAATCAACATCATCTAATTTAAAATTATAGTTAACATACTCAACACCTGAGAGTTGTACTATCTTGCAGGATAATGAGAATTCCTCTCCTGATTTTGATGGTTCCTGTCCCTTTGCTTCAATTAGCTTTGATTGAAAAGTAATTTTATTTTCTACTAACCACTTTGATGCGTTAAAATTATCTGCTTTTTTCATTTTATTTATTTTATAATACCTGCTTTATATTTCATTTGGCGAATATGGGTTTCATTCATTTCCATTTTATCCGAAATATAATTTTGAAAATCTTCTTGAAAATCCTCTACATTATAATTAATATATTTTTCAATTCCATTTAAACGAATATCATTATCTAAAGATTTTTTATAGGCTTCAATAGCATCTTTAGGTTGATCTTTAAGTTGAGATATTGCTTGGTTTAATACTATATTTAAAACACCTCTTTTAAGCTCTGGAGTACTTTCTTTAGTAACTACTTCTTTATCATCACCAACGTGATAAGCTTCCTCCATTTCTTCTTTACCATATGTGTTATCAAAGTCACCAAATAAAATAGTCTGTAAAGGATCTATCATAGAACGAATACTATTATTTTTAACAACATCCCAATTATCAGAATTTGGGGTGTAGAAATAAGCATAATCAGCTCCAAATGAATCTACTAATGATGCTACTTCTTCAGCGGCTTGTTCTGGGTCTAATTGGTTAAGGTTTATTTTATCAGCTCTTCCTTTGTTATTAGCTTCAATTTCACCTGTTTGAGGATCAATATAACTAACATAACCATAATTAGCAATATCTTTTGCTAATGTAGGTGAATTGAAAAAATTATTTAATGCTTTTCCTAAATGTTCAGGATAACCATCATAATGATTATAAGTTGTTGTTAATACTCCGTTTTCAAGGTATCCAATAAGAGCTCTAGTTGCCATGTTTTATAAATTAAATATATGTCATAAATATTAAAGAGAATACTTAGATTGCCACGTTTGAATAAAATTTTCACCTACTCCACATTCTAAAATAACTGCTGTTTCAGGTACACCTACTAATTTATCAGTTGATAAAATATAATCGATGTTTTCATTAGCAAATATCTTCATTTTGGTTTGAGCATTTGAACGATTTGATGTTTTAAATACTAAAACTACAGGTTGCTTGTTATATGATTTATGTTTTTCAGCTTTTAAATTATTATGTTTATATCCTTTAGGATAAGTAATTTCTGATTTATATGGATTTAGAGGATTTTTAGTAGTATCGTAATAAAGTACAGTTTTGGTACCTAACTCAGGTTTAGTTGGTACTTCATAATACTCACGAGTAAATTTTTCGGGTTGAACCAATACTTGTTCTACAGGTCTACCTCTACGTTCTGTTTTTTCTATCATAACCTTTATTTTTTATTATTATTAATTAATTATCTTATCCGTAAATATACGAACCCTATTTCAGGGAGCCTAATTCTTTTTCTACTTCTTTAATATGTTTGCATTTTTTATCTTTAGCTCTCCAGGATCCAGGACAACTACATTTTAATTTACCCATATTCTCTCTTACTTGATAAAAACCATCTCCACTTGAGGATTCAAACATCCATTTATTTTCCTGTTTAGGCTTTTCAACTATTTTAGGTAAATTATCTATTACTATAATATCACTTAATTCAGTTTCAGGGATACATGAAATACCTTCGGGCATTATTTTATATTTATCTCCTGTTTTTATAATAGAGATACATAAATAAGGATGTTTTGATACCTCGTATTTGAAAGATCTATGAGTGCAATGTTTAATACTATCTCTTTGGGGATAAATAGTTGATTCGCTTTTTGGAACTATTTTTACAACTTTAGTACCATTCTCATATTCTAATGTTAATTCACTTAGCATAACCTTTATTTTATGGGGTAAATATACGAAACAGATTTGGGTAAGCCAAATTTCTTTATAGATGTTTTTAACTTACTTTTAATGGATTTAATTTCTTTTTCATGAAATACAATTCTAAAGTAAGAGATATACATAATTCTTCTAAAGCTTCCGGATCTTTTAGAGCAATTTGGATTAATAATTCATCGGGAAGAGAATTAAATATATCTACAGCATCTGCTTTAAGTTTCATCTTTGTTTTTTAGAATAGGGAGTTGGTTTATCCTTTTTACCCATTCTGTATTTAAGATTATCGATCCAAATTTTTAGACATTCTATTTTAGCGGAATTACTTGTTTTACTCATAACTTAATTTATTTTATTTATTTATTTACCTTGACTTTTATATAACTTTCTATAATTTTTACTAGATTTTAACTTACTAGTTTTTGTTTTTGCGTGAACTCCAGTGCGTGATACTTTAGGTTTATCTGCTTTTAAAACTGTTACTTGAGACTTTGATTTGGCCATTGTTGATTAGGGTTAAAACGTTACCCTAATACATATCAGAATAATTCTTTAAGTTTTTCTTTATTGATGACATTTTTTAAAGAATTAATATAATTACTGTCTTCAGCATAATTTTGACCTAAATATAAGTAATATTCTTCTTCAGTATCAATATTACTTAAATATCTACAACTATAAAAAGCATAATCATAAACGGATTGATACCAATCATCATAATAGGCATGATTTAAATTAGTACCTTTAGCTGTATTAATACGAATAGTTGCTTGTTTCATTCCAAATAGATTATTATTTTCTTTAAATACTTGGCTTTTCCAATGACCTGTTTCAAGAATAGATTGGGCCATAACAATATATGGGAATTTGACTTTTAATCTTTTTAATTCTTCAACTAATTTTTCTTGAGTAAACTTATTTTTTTCTTGTTGTAAATCTAAAATAAGTAATTCTCTTTCAAAATTTTCTAATGTTTTTCCTCTAACAAAACATCCTCCAATAAATGAACCTATAATTAGGGTAATAATTATCCCCCAAAAAATTCTAGTTTTGCGTTTGTTTTTCTCCCACTTGAAAGTGTTAACGTTGTATTTCCAATAGATCATAACTTTTATTTTTATGGTTATGGTCAAATATACGAACCCTATCTGGGTATACCAAATTTACTTTTTGGATTTGGAAATATCTTCAATCAGATTCCCTAATTTTGAAATATCTTCAATCATATTTCCTATTTCTTGATTTTTTAATTTATTTATTGTGTCTGCAATAATTTGACATTCTTCATATTTTTCTTCTTTAATGTAATATGGAAGATTTTCCTCAAGTGTTTCAAGAAAATGTTTACGTTCAATTGTAATATCATAAATAGCATCATCTTCAATACAAATTATAGAAATTACGTGAATATGTCTTTTTTTTGTAGATAAATTGCTTAAAATTCCATTAACTACAGCCTCAGAAATACGAAAGTCTTTGCCTTCAACCATTTCTTGAAATTCATCTGAGTTTTGGATTGTGATTTCGAGTGCCATGTTAGAATAGATTTAAAAAGTTTGGGTTTATATTTTTAGATTTAAGCTTCTCTATTTTATCTTGTTCATTAATCATTTTAGTTGCTAACTTCTCTAGATGTTTACTTTTTTGGATATCAAAGTCATTCACAATAGTATCATGTTTTTTATGTTTACCTTTTTTTAATAATGGAATTATTTTCCTACCCATGATTCTAAATATTATAAATTTATAAATGACTTATATATTCGCTTCCATCATCTATAGGAGTTGAATCATATAAGCCTAATTCTTTTAAGCGTTCTTGAGTATATGAATCTATTTCCCAATCTACTTTGGAATCATTTTTAGTTAAATGATCCTCTATACCCTCTAATTGTTTTCCTGTAAACAGATCTCCCTGGTATAGGAAATAACAATTGTAACAAAGCATTTCTAGATTTTCAAGTCGATAATGTTGTTTGTTTCCATCTTTAAAATGCATTAAAAGCGGCATTTTATAGTCTAGTACGCGATGTTCATGAAAGCCACACGAATAGCATTCCTCTTTCATATAACCCTCTTGTAACAACTTATATTTAATTTTATTTGGATTAAAAGAAGATGGGTCAATTCTTCCTTCGATTAAGTCTAATAAAGCAAAATCTTTTCTTGGGTTTCCATTACTTAAAAATTTTGGAATACCTTTTCCACATTGGTTTTTATGTTGTTCAAATAAATTTTCATATCCTGGTTTTGTTGCCTCATATATTCTAGCCCATTTTTTATAGTGTATATAAGAACAATTCAAATAACGTGCCGCTGCTTTATTTGATTTAGTCTTAGCAACAGCTGCTAAAATTAATTCTTTTCCTAATGGTTTTGCTTTTGGCATATCTTTATTTTATAAAGTTTTAAATATCAATATTATCAACTGAATTATCCTTGTTGTAATCTTGATATTCTGGTTGAGAATTTTTAGAGGTAATGCGTTTTGATTTTTTATTTTGTTCTTCATAACGGTGAAAGTCATCATGTTCCATGAATATTGTTTCAATCCATGTATGGTCTCCTTCACCTTTCATTACTGTTACTGCTCCTCTTTTTTGTGTTGTTGAGCAGGGAACACAAGTTGTTGCTGTTGGAAGAATTTCTAATCTTTTTGGATTAATTTGTTCTTTACATCCTTTACAATATCTAATAATCATATTTTTATTTTTCGTTTAATTCAATTTTTTTAATCAAATCCCAAAGTTGTTCAGGAGTTTCTACTAATAATTCTTTTTGAGTACTTTCATCAAGATTATTTAATTCTATAGCTAATAATTCTCCCTCATCATTAAAACGTTCAAATAACCACCACAAAATGATACTTCCTTTCCATTCCCCATAGTGAAGAAGGATTAAATTTTCAATTATAATATAAAAAGATTCTTCATAATTAGCAATTCCCATTCCCACTTCCTCTTCCATATGGTTAGTTCTTTTCCAACACTCATCTATAGCTAAAACAATATCTAAAAAATAATCCTTTTCAGTAGGTTCTGAGTTACGGAGTTTAATGTTAAGATTTTTGCCAAATGGATTCATATAATTACTATTTTAATTATTTTTTTGTAGAATTTTTAAAGACTTGTTCAACTTTAAATACTTTTAGGAAATCCTGTAGATTCATATCTTTAATATGAGAAGCTACTAAAATAGCATCCTCTAAATTAATAGCCTCAAATTTGCCGTGAGGTTCCTTAGTTTTATCGTGTTTGTTATAGTATATAAATAGGCCCATTATGTAAAATGTATTAGTAAGTTTAGTTTTTTGAGACAGCACGTCCGATTTGTTTTTCCCAATCTTTGTCTGTTCGTACCATTTCGTTTTTTATAATAGTTGAATCTAACATTGTTGAATCAACATTTAGTGTTTTCATTACATATTGCAAAGCAGCAATATCTTTAGGGAAACAATGACCTCCAAATCCTAAATCACCATCGGGTCCAGGAACAGACCAATGTGAATTGCCTAATCTATCATCATATCTAGCATATTCAATTACTTTATCATAATCAATTTCTAAAGTATTACATAATTGATATATCTCATTTGCATATGAAACTTTCATTGATAAAAATGTATTTGTAACATATTTAATGGTTTCAGCTATAGTTGAGGATGTTTTAATAATAGGTACTTTTGGAAATGATTTTGAAAATATTTGTTTTACCCTTGAAGAGTATGGTCTGTCGGCTCCTATAATTATTCTATTTTGATTTTTATAATCCTCAACAGCATTTGCCTCAGTTAAAAATTCCGGGTTAAAAGCAATGTGAATATTTTTAAATTCTTGATTTAATTTTTCTGTAGTTCCCGGGGGGATAGTTGACTTGAGTATTACTATAAAATTTTCTTTTTGGTAATATTCAACTATGTTTAAAATATCTTGTAAACATTCTTTTACAATTGATAAATCACATTCCCCCGATTTTTTCATTGGAGTAGGCACACATAGGAATGTTTCATTTACTTGATTAATCAATTCATCTAGTGAGGGTTCATTACAATTACCATTGATATCGTATGTTCTTACATCAAAATAATTCTTCATTCCTTCACAGACTGCAGACCCAACAAAACCCTGTCCTATAACTCCTATTTTTTCCATTATGTTATTTATAATTAATAAATTTCATACTCAATTTCTGTATTGCTTAATCCCCAATCACTAGTATTTTGGGATTCTTCAAAAAATTCAACCCATTCCCAAGGATCATTATATTTTTGTTTTGAGGGAGATAAACCGTCATTTTCCATACCTTCATGAGACATATGATATAGAGGAATAGTAAATACAGCTTCTAAACCAAATCCATTCAATACTGCTTTTTTCTGGACATTTGTATCCGGGTAACAAGCATGGATCATTTTTTCTTCGAATCCTTTTATAGTATTCCAAACATTACGAGATGCTAATTGAAAGTCTCCACAACAATTTATTAAACTATATTTATCATTAGGGGTTACTTTAGTAAACCAATGTCTTGGTTCTGTTGTAGTATCTAATTGGTTTCTATATTCTCTCCAATTATCAAAACCAAAATCTTCTACATCTTTATACTCAATGTCTCTTCTTTCTACAGTATAGAAAGTATTTGGATCAGCTGTTTTAAGAAAATCTTCAAATATCTCTTTTTTAGGTGCTATAATATCCATTGTTGTAGTTACAATCCAATCAGCATCTGTTCTTCTAAATACTATATTAGGGGGGAGTAATCCATTAACTACACTACCGTTAGGGGATAACTGTTTGGCAATACTTGGAGGAATAATTATGTGTTTAATTTTACCTTGTTTGATTAGTTTATCTTCAATTTTCCAAAGTAATGATCCTTTATCCTCAGGTGAATTCCAATCAATATACCAAACTTCATCAAAAGTTTCTATCATTGAATTTAGACAAATGATTGCTCTTTCGTCTTCTTTATATTCATCGTTTCGACAAAATAAAACTGCTGCGGTTTTCATGATTCTTTAATAATGTTATATTTATCTTTAATATTTTCAATTACTGAAAGTGATTTAGAATAATTTTGATTTTCAGGGTGAATTAAAATACAATCTTCTTTATTTCCAACATTATATCTATAAAGATCATATCCTAAATCTAATAAAAATTGTTTTGATTTTTTCTCGTTTTCTAAATCATTTAGGTGATTTTCTAATAAAATAATAGGTTTATTATTTATTATTAATTCTTGAGCTCCTAAAAAAGCAAAATATTCATATCCTTGAATATCGATTTTGAAAAGATCACATTTAGGGATGTTTATAGAATCTAAAGGTACTATTTCTACTACATCATATTCTCGATATTCATTTTCATTAGCTCTTTTAGGATCTAAATCTTTTTGGATGATACCTCTACCACCCCAATTATGAGATCCATTTCCAACCCAATCTTCATGTTCAATGTTCCACAATTGTTGTTTGTCAACTTTATCTCCTAATGCTAATTTATAAGGATTTATTACTTCATCTAATCCATTAAATAAAATATTAGCACATAGTTGATTAAATATTAATGATTGAGGTTCAAAGGCATATACTTTTTTAGATAAACGACCAAATTGAATCGTGTGAAATCCTAGATTAGCTCCAGCATCAACACAATAACTATTTTCATCTAATATTTGAGAATAAAATTCATATAGATGATATTCCCATTGTTTTTGGTGTTTTATAAAATTTCCAATTAAATCATATTCATTAATTAAAAAATTACCAAATTGTGTTTCTACTATTTCAAATGATTTATCCATGTTTTTATTTTATTATATTGTTGATACTCCTGATTTTTGAATTACTACTGTTGTGCATTTCTGAGCAAAGTTAATTGATAAATCTATGCTTTTAGAGCGAATATATTCTACTACTAGTCCTGATAGAAAGGTATCGCCTGCTCCGGAAACATCTTTTACAGGTACATCTATTGTAGGGTAATTTTTACCTTGATAATCACAACCGTATTTACCTCTAGTTACAATAGTTTTATTTTGTAGAATTAAATCATTTTTTAAAACTTCTTTATTACGCTCATATTCATGATAATTAATTTTAATAAAATCAATATTGTGAGCCCATTCTCCTAATATTTTCTTAGTATCTAAGAATATTGGACAATCACAACTTTTAGAAATTATTTCTATATCTTTTTCAGTTAAAAATCCTTTACAATAATCAGAAATTATTACAGCATTAAATACTCCAGTTTTAAAGGGTATTATATCTATTTTTTCACAAGTATCATTTTCATCTACGCGTAATAATAAATGATTATATTTAGAACAAACGTATCTAATTTTACGTATTTCTGTTTTATTAGTAATAAATTCTACTTCAGCTCCTAATGATTTTAAATTAGATACTACGTTTCCTGCCATTCCTGGGTTTGATGTTTCTCTTTCTGGGACAATAATGGGAACGGGTGCTTCAGGAGCAATACGAGTTATTTTACCATATCTGAAGATGTCTAAACAACTATCTCCTATAACTAATATTTTCATCGTCTTAAAAATTTACGTCCTGAATTGACTCTGTTTCTCCAATATTCAAGAAGATCATTCATTGTCTGTTCAAATGTGTATTCTGGTTTCCAACCTGTGTGGTTTTGGAATTTAGTAGTATCTGGGACTTGTAAATCCGCATCAATTGGTCTTAAACGTTCAGGATCGGTTACGATTTCAATGTTTTGAACTGTTGATTGGTTAATTAAATAATTAAGCATATCCGCAATTTTACAAGTATATGTACCTCCAATATTATAATATTCTCCGGAGGTTGGATTTACTGTAACTAACATATGATAAGCTTTAACAGCATCTCTTACATCAGCATAAGTGCGAAGTGAATCTAAATTACCTACATAAATTTTAGGTTCTTGTAAACCGGCTTCAATCATTGCAATTTGTTTTGCAAAGGTTGATTCCGAAAACACATCACCACGTCTAGGACCCGTATGAGTAAACATACGCGTAGTCATGATTGTCATCCCATAGGCTTCAGCATAATAACGACCTACTAAATCAGTACCTACTTTTGAAATAGCATAAGGTGAAGCTGGGTGGAAGGAACATTCTTCATTAATTGGAAGTTTTTCTTTAGGTACACGACCAAATACCTCACTCGATGCACATACATGAGTTATAGCGTTTTTATAACGTGATTTACGCAATGCCTCTAACAAGTTAGCCGTCCCTAATATATTTGTTTGTATCGTTTCTATAGGTGAGTCAAAACTAGTTTGTGGGTAAGATTGAGCAGCTAAATGAAATAAATAATCTGGTTGGGATTTATCAATAGCTGTCATCAATGAAGCTAAATCATTCAAGTCACCATAAATAAGTTCAATCCGTTCTTTATTATTAATTTTTTCTGTTAAATGTTCTAAATTATCTAAAGAATCAGCCCAACGAGCTAAACCATAAATTTTCCAATCTGTATTTTCTAATAAGAAATCAGCTAAGTGTGAGCCAACCATTCCTGTTATACCTGTGATTAATACTCTATTTACTTTATTTAGATTACTGTGGTTGTAATCTGATATGCAATCTGACATCCCCATATTATTTATTGTTTTTATACCAATTTAAAGTTTTAATAATACCTTCATCTAAGGTATGTTTTGGTTTCCAATTTAATTTATCTTTTGCTAAAGAACAATCTAAAAATAGAGAAGTTGGAACAGTTGGTTTTGACAAATCATGAACTATTTCTAAATCACGTTCTGAGTGGGTGATAATTTTTTGAACTAAATTTTTAATTTTAATTCCTTCACCTAAACCAACATTAAGTAATTCATATGGGGTGGTTTGTTTGTTAATAGTAATATCTATAAAATCTACTAAATCTTCAACATATAACAAATCACGTTTTTCTTCTCCAGTACCCCATACATTTACTTTTCCGTCTTGTGATGTCATTACTTTAGTAATAGTAGCTCCAAATACATGAGATTTTTCTAAATCATATTTGTCATAAGGACCATACATATTAGAATGTCTAATAACTGTATGTTTTGTTTTACCTAAACGAGAATAAAACTCACACATTCTTTCTAAATATATTTTAGTATATCCTGCTCCAAAATAAAATGATTGAATTTCTTCTGAGGGATTAAAATCAGATTCTTTAATAGCTATTTCTGATTTTTGATACATGATAGTACAACTAGGAAAAATAAAATGTTCTATCCCTCGTTCAAATGCTTCTCTAAGTAGTAAAGAATTCATAACAGCATTGTCTGTAACATGAATGTAAGGTTTAGAAACTATATCTTTAGCTCCTGTAGTTGTAGCAGCAAATTGTAAAATTATATCTACTCCATTTACAGCTTCTTTTACTTGTTTTGAATCACGTAAATCACAATTTATCCATTTCACACCATCATACCCTTCAACAGCAGGACGTTTAAAATGAGTTGCTTTGATTTTATATTTTCCTTGTTTGTAATAAAAATCTAATAAATTTCTACCAATAAAACCTGTAGCTCCACAAATTAATATTGTTTTATTTTCTTCCATCTAATATAAGTGTTTGTTCTTTATTTAAAAATGAATTATATATATTATCTACTACAAAATTAACATCCATAGCATTTTGTCTATCAGGGGTTGTTTTAATATTTGTAGGATAAACATCTAAGACATTTATATTTTTATTTTCTTCTTTTAGACTTTGAGCAAATCCCCTTAACCCCCACTTTGTAGCTGAGTATAATGTTCTTGGGGATTTAACTTCAAGTCCAACCATTGAATTAATATTAATAATATCTGTTAATTGATTTAGTAAATAAAATGTTAATAATATAGGAGAAGTTAAATTTACTTCTATCATATTTTTAATTTCTTTATCGGAATATAATAACAATTCTTTACTTGGACAAACTATAGCAGCATTATTTATCAGAATATTTACTCCAAAATCTTTAGCATCATCTGCTAATTTTTTTACTTCATCTTGATTAGATAAATCGTAATGTTTACTACCTTTATGTTCAAACACTTCATATCCATTATCTTTAAACTTAGATACTAAATGTTTACCTAGACCTGAGTTTGCTCCTGTGATTAAAATTTTATCCATTATTTGTTGAGGGCATTAAATTTCTTATCTATTTTATCAGGATTATTTAAAAACCACTCAATTGTACTTTCTATACCTTCTTTAATAGAAACTTCAGGATAAAAACCATACGAATTAGCTCTTTCCATACTAAAAATACGTTTAGCATCTCCAGATGGTTTTTCTGGAGAGTATTGAATAGATTTATTAAAATAATTAGCAACAATTTCGGATAATTCTTTAATTGTTACTCCTGTGCCCGAACCTAAATTAACAGGTTTAGTAATTTTGTTTTCAACTACAAACATCATTCCACGAGCAACATCTTTAGCATGAATGAAATCTCTAATCGGTGAACCATCACCCCAAACATCAATTATATCATTTTCGTTTGCTTTTCTGATGAGCGAAGGAACAACCATAGCATTTTTCAAATCAAAATTATCATAAGGTCCATAAACATTAGCTGGTCTTACAATTGAACATCTACCTTCACCATTTTGTTTTTCATAAGCTTCACATTGTAATTCCCCCATTCGCTTAGCCCAACCACCATACCAATCATTTGGTGAGGGAGAACCTTTCCAAACATCATCCTCATAAAATATTTCAGCAGGAGTATAGACACCAACAGTGCTTGTATACAAATACCATTTAACATTAGCTTTCATAGCTGCCTCTAACATATTAGTATTAAATTGCATCATCGGACCCATAATATCAGCTGGTTGTTCCATTGTTACTTTAGGGGAGCATTTAATACCTACTAAATTAAAAACATAATCTTGACCTTGACAAATGTTTTGACACTGGTCAAAATATAGTAGATTTGCTTTAATAAAATCCACTTCCTGAGGTAAATCAGTAGGTTCATTTAAGTCAGCTATTGTTACTTTGGCTCCTTTTTCTAGAAGTAAATCTACTAATTGACGACCAATCATTCCGGCTCCGCCTGTTACTAAAACTTTTTGATTTTTAAACATTATTTAATTTTTTACAAAGATTAATAATTTGTTCTTTAGTTAAATCAATATGATTACCAACATAAAGAGCATTATCGTGAATATAATCAGCTTGAGCTAATACTCCACTTATTCTGTGAGTGAATTTTTTAAGATAAGGTTGACGTGCTTGATTACCACCACCCGCAGTACCTAAACGATATTCAACTCCTTCATTTTCTAAAACATTACAAACATCTTTAAGTTTATTACGAGTACTTCCTTGCATTACTAGAGGTAAAGCAAAATTACTACTCCCAGATGTTTTAAAACCTGTAATGAATTTATTAGAATCAAGATTATTTAACCAAATATGTAAATTTTCTGTTCTACGTTTTATATTGTTATCAATGCGTTTCATCTGTTCAATACCAAGGACGGCGTTTAATTCGCTGCTTCGCATATTAAACCCAGCTACCGCGAATGTAAACAATGGATTTAAATCAGGGTACATTAATTGATAATCACGTTGTAATTCTTGTGATGCCTCTCTAGTCATACCGTGTGAACGGAATAACTTAGCTAAATCATATAATTTATCATTATTTACACAAACAGTACCACCTTCAATAGTAGTAATATGATGTCCAAAATAAAATGAAAATAATGAAATATCACCAAATGAACCTACTTTTTTATCTTTATAAGTAGCTCCATGAGCTTCACAACAATCTTCAATTAAAATTATATTACGTTCCTTAGCAAATTGAATAAGCTCATCACTTATACCATTAAACCCTAAAGTATGAACTAATACAATAGCTTTTGTATTTGGGGTAACTGCATTTTTTATGTTTTCAAAAGTGATATTAAAATCATTTATTGAAACATCTACAAATACAGGAGTCATACCTAACTGAGCTACGGATGATATATCTGAAACCCAACCAATTGGAGGGACAATAACTTCACCAATACCAACTAATTCTTTAACCATTGCTATAGAAATAAAATTAGCAGATGCTCCTGAGTTAACCATTACTGAGTGTTTAACTCCTAACCATTCAGACCAAATTTTTTCAAATTCTTTTACTTTAGGACCATTTGTAAAACGTTCACCATTTAAACAAAAGTCTGCTAAAATTTCTCTATCACTTTGAGTGATATTATCATTAATAAGAGGCCAACTATATCCCATATTTAATTTGTTTTAATTTTTTTATAATCTGTTCAGCACTAGGGGGTAAATTATCTACTGTTGGGTGGAATCCAGCTGTACGAGGTTCTAGGCCTAATGTCCATACTTTTTTTCCAGTAGCCAAACTTAATTCATTAGCTATACTACTTGCTGTACCTTCTACATAATCATCATCTGTTACTAGTCCACCAAATTTAGAATTATCTAAAGCAATTTTCCAACTATCTTCAACAATAAATGGTTTGATCCATAATTGATGAATTATGTTTAAAATAATATTTTCTTGTTTAGCTAAATCAACTAATTTTTTCATTTCCAATCTAGTAATAGAAATAGGGAAAATGGTGAAATCTGCTGTTGGTAAAATAATATTTTCTAATTCTTCAGCATTATCATATGATTTTCTATGTTCAGAAACATAATAAGGTTCATCCTCATTCATAAAACACTCATAAGCATATTCATATTCACCGGGGGTCATAGGAGAAATAACTTTAATACCTGGCATTCTGTGAGCTAATGAGTGGTGAGATGAACCCGCTACGGGTCCTACTCCACCTTCCATTGCTATACTTCTTACAAATATAGGACAAGGGCGGTTCCATAATTCTTTAGATTTAGCAGCATAATTAACTATTGAAACTAAATTATACCATTGAAATCCTTGATAACGAACTACATAAATAGGTCTACCTCCTGCTAAAGCAATACCTGTAGCTATTGATCCATTAGAAACATCTGCCATTGAAAATTCAACCATACCATCTTCTTCATACATTTCAGGTAGAGTTCCACCAACCCAACCTACGGCTGTTAAACATTGTCCGTAACATTTACCTTTACCTTCTGAAAGGTGTTTACGAGTGATTTCTTTTATTGTATCTCTAACTGTTGTTGCCATAATTTTTCTATAAATAACTTATTTTCTTCATCAATTTTTTTACCTTCATCCCCTAATGATTTTAATTCGTTTTTATAACGATCAAATTCATTCCCATCCTGTCCAGCTCCTGAGTGCCAATATTTTCTATGAGTATTAATATTTAAAAGCATAGGGTATGAAAAATCATAATCTTCTAAATACTTTTGAATAGTTAATGGATTATCATCTATATTAAAAGCTTTCAATTTGAATGCTTTAGCAATATCCTCCATTTCCCAATTACGTCTTACTCTTTTTTCTGTTAAAATAGATAAATTATTATCTTCAACAATAAATAAAATAGGTAAATTTTTAGTTGAAGCCCAACCTAATGCTCCTAACACATAATCTTCTTCCGCGGAGGCATCTCCCATTACTACAACTGTGGGTTTACGAGTTTCATAAGCATGGCCAACAGCGATAGGAACTTGACTACCCATTAAACCATCATGACCAAAAATATTTTTTTTAATTGAATGGATTGAAGCTGAACCTCCCATTCCTTTAGCACATCCCGTTTTTCGTCCTAATAACTCATCAATTAGTTGAATTGGATCCGCTCCTTTACAAAGATAATGAGAATGGCCTCTATGTTGAATAAAAACATTAGGATCAATACCTTTTTCTTCTAATAAAGTATAAATTGATGCGGGGATATATTCTTGACCCGCTGAAAGGTAAAATGGAAATTTAATATGTTTATCTTGAGATGCTTTATAAACCTGATTTTCAAAATGTCTGCAAAAAGAGGCCTTATTAAAGGCTTTTAATCTAAAATTATTCATAACTTTTTATAAAATTTAATGTGTCTTCCCAATTTTCAAAACGATAACCATTATCGTCTATGTATAAATCTGCTCGTGGTTTTTCGGATGTTACCGAATCTACATAGTGAGCTACATTATATTTTTTTAACCATTCTAAAACGTGAGTAACTCCTGTTTTACCATCTACAAGAGGTCTATCAGGTTTTGCTTTAGCGGTAAATATAACAATATTATATTTTTCAGATAAGTTAAGTAATGCTTCTAATGAACCTGGGAGTGGGTCTCCATAACAAGTTCCATCATGCCAACCTTTATCAGCATTGTGAATTACACCATCGAAATCGATAGCTAAATTCTTTTTTTCGGATTCAAATCCGGGGGGGTAAAAATTAGCCATTATTTTTTATAATCATTATAATTGTTTCAGAATCAACTTTATTAAATACTTCTGTAAGTTGTTTAATAGTACTTGCTATTACAACATCTCCAGAACCAGCTACATTTTGACCGTAATCAGCCTGTAGTCCACCTTTTAAAAACATAACATTAAGTGAATCATCAATATTTAAAAACTCAGAAATATCTGTAATACTTTTAACAGTTAGAGTACAATTTGAAAAAACATACTCATTTGTTTGATTTAATTCTGGGTTAGAAATAAGAAGACAATCTTCTGTTTTAGGAATTTCGTGGGTGCTATCCTCATATGGTTTACCTTCTCTTCCATAACTGTCTCTAAATCTAACTAAATCTTGTTTATCAACGGGGGTTTCAATTTCAAACACAAATGCTCCTTTTTCAGTAGTTGCTTTTGTACTATGAAACAAACCTTTTCTAATCATTACTTTATCTCCGGGTAATAAAACATTAGTATTATTAAAAAATGATACTTCAGCTTTACCATCTAGTAATACTAATCCTGTAGTTTTTTTAGGATGGCAATGTAAAGATGTAGCATGAGTATGCTTAATGTGAAGAAACCACAGAGCTACGTGTTCATTTTCATAAGCTAGGTATTCATAACCCCATGGTTTTTTAACTACATTAACATCATAATTATCTTTCTTCATTAGATAATAGTTTCTAGGTTGTAACTTCTTTGATCATATACTTCTATGCATGTTCTCATCCATTCTCCCATAAAATCATAATGTGGAGTTGAGATAATATTATCATCTACAACAACTGGGCCTCTACTATAAGTTGCTCCAGCATTTTCAACATCAACATCAATTGAATAATAACCTGAGATAGTTCTACCTTGAAGAATTTTAGCTGAAATTAATAACTGAGCTCCATTACAAATTGAGAAGATAGTTTTACCTGCAGCATTCCATTCTTGGATAAATTTAAGAACACCTTGTTCTTGTCTTAATTTTTCTAGAGATTTAACACCTCCGGGAATTAAAATAACATTATATTCATTTAGATATTGTTTACGAATTTCTTCGTTTTCCATATCTGAGGTAAGAACATCACAAGGCATATGGCATCCCATATCACCATAAATTCTACCAATTTTATTGGCCATCAAAGTTACTTCAAATCCATTTTCTTTTAATGAGTAATAAGGGTAAACCAATTCATGATCTTGGAATCGTTCCCAAGTAATAATAAGTGCTTTTTTCATTTTTATTCTATTTTTGATGTTAATATAATAATTTTTTCTCTAGGAATCACGTTTAGATAAAATAGGATTTGAAGTAGGCCAATCAATTCCTATTTTAGGGTCATTCCATTTTAATGTAAATTGATCTTGAACATCAGGATAATCACCGGGGTATGACCATTTATAAAAAAGTGTTGCTTCTGGACTTAGGATATAATGTCCGTTAGCAAAATTAGGAGGGATTAGAACTGATGTTCTATTTTTTGATGTAATCATTATCCCATCCCATTTTAAATAATTTGGAGAATTAGGTCTATTATCTATAACTACTAAATATATTTCACCTGAAAGGCAAGAAATGTATTTCCAGGATTTAGAATCACCATGCATTCCTCTCAAAACGTTTTGCCTTGAAATTGAAACTTTATCATGATTAAAAATTAGATTATGCTCTTCTTGTTTAAATAGAGTATAAAGTTCACCTCTATAATCTTCAAAAGCATCAGGTTTGAATATTTTTATCTCAGGAAATATCATTAATTTTTTGTTATTGGGTTTAGGTTTTCTATACCTAAAAGTTTTTGAAGTATTTTTATATCTTCTTTAAATTCAGGTGAATTTCTATGATAATCTCTACTAGCATAGTTAATATCGATTACATCAACTTTATCGGATGCTGTTTCATCTTCATAATCAAATTTATGATATAATTCAATATCATCTATGTATTCTACAATTCCTAATACTTGGCCTAACCAATTTAAATAAGTATCAGTTTGATTGTGAGGAGCAACATGCCCTAAAGCAGTATATAATTCTTTAGGAATACACCAAAAAGATTCTCTATAACCATTTACGTAAGGAAAATAAATTTTAAAATCAGTCAGACATTTAGTTAAAATTGTATTCCAATTTTGGGTTTTAAACATCATATCATCATTAGCTGCTAAAATATATTTTCCTTTAGCTAAGTCTATCATGTCTTCTAAGAAATCTACTAAATTTAAAAATCCTTTTTTACGTGAATTTATAATAAAATGTAAATTTTCATATTCATTGGACCAATTTTTTATATAATCTAATGTTTCATGATCATCAAAATCAACCTTAATTATAACCTCAAAATTTGGATTGTTTAAATCAGCTAGTGAATATATTGAATAAAGAGTTTCATTTAACATCTCTACTCTTTTTCTACTAGGTAAAATTATTGATAAAAAAGGTTTAGATTCTTTTCGAGTACGTTCTACTATTCCCATGATATTTCCCAATCTTTAAAATCTGCAGCCAAACAATCGATTTTATAATCTTTACGGCCACCTACTACTTCTTGAATACGGTTTTTTGCTACATTACGGATACCATTTAAACCGTGTGTTAATTCTAAATTATTACCATCTTTAATACCTTTACGGTAATTAGATTCATTATGCCAAATATGAAGATTCATTTGGGATAAAACAACAATTGCTCGAATTGTATCTGCTGTTATTTTACCATTTTGTTCATCAAGTAATACTTGGATATCATGAACGATATCAGCAATTTCTTGTGAGTATTCATTTTTGTGTTCTACAATAAACACTTCTTTAAGCTGGGCAATAGACAATCTGTCTACTAATTCGCTAAGGGTTGGTAGGTACTTTCTCATTTTAATTCTCCTATTTCAATTTTAGTATAACGTTCATTTTGATTTTCTTGACGATCAATTGTCTTGTTATGGATAATACTCCATTCTTCAGTAAAAGGTAAGGTTGCAAATGTTTTATAACCTTCAACCATCCCATGCACCTGGTGACCTGACCATTTAATTTCTGAGGTATTTTTATAAACTCGTTTTTGAGCATCAGGCCAATTAACCCAACCTTGTTCATTTACATTCCATCCCCATTTTTGGATATGTTCCTGAGTTAATCCTTCAACTAAATTTTTACGAGGTGTAATTAATAAGTCTATAGGATTATCTTCTAAAATTGATTTTAGATTTTCTACCAAAAAACTTTCAGGAATTTCATCGGCATCAATCTGGAATATATAATCTCCAGTACATTTGCTATTCATAAAGTTTTTGTTTTCTAGGAAATTTTGTTGAAAATTAAAAGGATGAGAAGTTGCTTCTTCTTTATAATCTTCTATAACCTTTAATACTTCAGGAGTAACTCTATTTTGATCGTATACTACTATAATTTCATCTTCACTATCAATTCTTTTAAATAAATATTCAATTAAATTTTTTAATTCTTCGTGTTCGTTACACACGGTTAATCCATAACTTATCTTCATAATAATATAATTTATTCAGGTAATACGTTAATATACGAAAGAGCATCTATATAATCACGCTTAGGAAACATTTTTAATGTAGTCATATCCATTCTCCATTCATAATATTCATCTGGTTTTCCTAGGATTGGGTATTTTGTTTTTTCTTCTTCTAAAACAGGAACAGCTTTTACAGAAGCCCATCCCCAATCTTCTTTAGAAGGTCCATTTGCAAATATCATTCCTTGTTGGGGTAAATTTACTGAGGATGCCATCCATATTTTTCCCTCTTTATCAGCATAAAATAAATCTTTATAAAGTTCAGGAAGAATTTTTGATTGTTCTTCAAAAAATGGTTCTCCTTTTTTCATTAATGAATTAGTTTGAAAACCACACCCATAACAAAAATAGGTTTTTATATCTTGATTCACTTCTTCTACATAACACGCATCTGAATCACAATGGGCGCAATTAATTAAATTATCCATTTATTATTTCTTTTTTAGGGAATTCGATTTTTTTAATAGTTGGGAGTTTTAATGCAAATTCTTTTGGGAATTCAGGAATGGATGTATCTAAAATATTACATAATTTTTCTTTCATTTTATCCCAACTAAATTCTGTTTTGCTTTTAAAAGATTGACGTTTAGCTTTATCTGTATAATTTTTGTAATTTTCAAATACATCTTTTAAAAAATGTCCTATCTGGCCATGATCAGCAGAAAACCATTGAGATTCAGGTAATAACCATTGGTTGGCCGCACTTTGATGAACATTAGTTAATTGACCACCAATTAAACTAGTAAATTCGGGGTTAAGGAAATCTATATGACCTGACCAAGCTGTAGTAATTAATGGTTTTTTAGTTAAAGTAAATTCAAGTAATGGTCTACCAAATCCTTCACCTTTAGTTAAATTAACCATAGCTTTTACTTTAGAATTATTATATAATTCATTTATTTCTTCATCCGTAAAATCCCCATGGAGTAAATAAACATTTGGTAAGTTTGTAGAATTAACTGTTTTTTTAATCGCTTTAATTTTCTTTAAAATTTCTTCTCTATCTACATAAGATGAACCTACTTGAGAAGTTTTAAGAATTAATGCTGGTTTTTTAGATTTATTTTTAAAAGTTTCATAAAATGCTTTAATTAATAAACCTACATTTTTTCTATCTTCTCCTAAGTCTCCATTAATCCAATGTCCTAAAAATAAATAAGCGAAATCTTCCTTGATATAACTTAAATCAATATTCTTATTAATATTTTTTTCTAATATTTTATATACATCTGTATTAACACCTTCAAATAATACTTCAATTGGTTTTTCTAGTTTAATAGTCCCTTCTAAAGCATTAGTTTGTTTATTTCTTTTTTCAAACTGAGATTGATGAAAAACGTTTTTAGAATGTTCTGAGGATACAATATTAAGATTCATTCTGTTACATCCTTCAATCCAGTCTGCTGGGGCTATAGTTGTTTCTATACCTGCTGTAAACCCAATATTATATTTTCCAACAGGTTGGAACTCACTAGGGATAGTTACTTGAGCCCAAATTTCAGGCTGTTTAGGTATTTGATTATTTGGGAGAACTAAATCTAATAAAGATGTCCACTCTAGGTTGTCTTGGCAAAACCCAAATGGGGTAGAACCCCATCGCTGGGATAATAATCTTACAGTATATTTATCTGTTTTAATAATGGCTTTAATCAAATCTCTTGAACGAGCACCGTAGCCACTGTAGGTGTCAAAAGGGGAACTTATAATAAATAGTGGTTTCATATTAATATAACAAATTATGGTTTATAACTTTATCTTTTACTTCATTAACATTGATCAATTCATATTTTTCTCTTGGTTTCCAAGTTTTAAATAATGTATCAAAGGCTTCAATAACTCTTTGACCTTGAAGAGGTGATGTAAGTCCCGCTTCATTTAAGGCCCATTCTCTACCTTTTAAACCTTTAGCTTTTCTTTCTTTTTTATCTAAAGAATAAACAGCTAATATTTGTTCAGCAGCATCTTCGGGACGACATCTATCATCCCATATATAAGGGGTTTGAGGAGAACCTTGAATAGATCGATTATTTGGGAAAACTGGGAAGGCCCATTCTCCACATTTTTTATATTTTCCAGTATTATTAGAAGGAATTTCGGGGGATGGAGTAAACCAATTACCTTCTTCATCTTCAAATTTCATTTGATCTTGCATTCCCCCTGTTACATTAGCAATAATTGGATTTCCAACTAATATTGCTTCAGTTAATGATAATCCCCATCCTTCATTAGATGTTAATAAAATTTGAGCATCAGATGAATTATATAAAAAATTCATTTCTGTTGAATTCATTGTTTTATTAGTAAAAATAACATTGTATTGATCTTCACTTAAAAATAATTCTTCAATAGCTTTAAGGTCTGTTCCATGATCTGATACTAATTCAGTATGAAGTACAAGAGCACATTTTTTAGCTTTTTCTATTGGAAGTTTATCAATAAAATATTTATAAGCTAACATTGTATCTGGAATTTGTTTTCTTCTAATGTTTCTTGAATTAAAAAATAATACAAAGTCAAATTCTTTTCCTTGAAATAAGTTATTTTTAAACTCTGTAAATTGAGGATATTGTTCATGATTTTGGGGGATAGGGAAATATATTTTTTCACTTAAACCATGAGGAACATATCTAATTATTTTATCTTTTGCTTTATCTCCTAAAACAAGTTTATTAATATTAACAGTTTGTTTACTAATCCCCATTAATAAATCACATGATTCATAAAATGCTTTATTATAATAAGGTGCAGGATAATCATCCCAAATGTTTAAATATGTAATAGGAATATTTTTTCTAATTTCATTTTCCATTGAAAATAACCAAACAAAATAACGAGGGTCTGTAACTAACATTATAGCGTCCGGTTTTTCAATTTGGATAAGTTGACGTAGCATATCAGGTCCACCATATTCATTTGCCGGGTAAATTACAACTGAGGAATCAGTTATACCCTTGGTCTCATTGGTTGATTGAGATAGATCTAAACGTTTTCCTACTTCGGGGTGATTAATAGAACCACCAATATTTACCCAATTGAAATGTTGGCACGTATGTATTACTATTTCTCGTGCTACTGTTGCTACTCCCGAATGAACTCGGATATCATCGCAAATTAAAAGGATTTTTTTCCTCTTCTCCGGAGGAAGGTATGCAAAACTATTATTCATTGTAACTTTAATTTAATTGTTAATTATTAATTTCTAGATTATTATGGTTGTGAATTTTTTTTCTAAATTCTTCATCGGTAAGATACAAATGAATTGTTCGATCGGCAAGCTTTTGTAGTGAAAATTTATATCTTACACAAGAAATTTTAAAATTATCAAATAACTCACTTTGTACTTTAACCGAAGTTAGGGTCATGTCTTTTTTACTCATAGATTTAATTTTTAATTGTTTTTTGATATAAATATATCAGGATTCTTCAAGGTTAATCCTTTATTACATAGTTCTTCATTATCTTTAAAAACACAAAATCTACAATTAAAGGCAGAAGGATTTGGAAGATGGTTTACAGTATTATGAGTCCCATTATCGTTAAATGCTTCATTTATAAATTTATTAATTGCATTATATGCTTTACTTAATTTAACTTTACCAGATGCTGGTTTAAATTCTTGGATTCTTGATGTGGGGAAATCCGATTGTTCCCAAACTTTACGTTTTACAATAAAAAATTCAATTTCAATATCGTCCAAGGGGATATTAAATTGTTGAGCAAAGTACTTTTTGTACAAAATAAGTTGAAATTGTTTTATTTCATCTGTTTTAGTTTTAGCATCCCAACCTCTAGTAGAGGTTTTAATATCTAAAATTTTAAATTTATTAGTAGCTTCATGATATAAAACTACATCTAAATAACCTTTATATAATATATTATTATATTGTGGGTTTGGTTGGACAATTAAAGGTAATTCACAACCTACTAAATACCATCCTTTTTTTCCAAAATATTTTCCTCTTTTTTTCTTTAAAAAATTTATTATTTCAATTCCATCTGTAAAGAATTCATTCATTTCTTCGGGAGTACTAAAATGAATATTTTTATTTGATTTATAATCTTTTAAATATGTTTCTCTAAAACGTTCTTCAAAATATTCTCCTAAATTAATTCGATCAGCTTCAGCACCACTTATCTCATATATAGTTGTTATATAATGCTGTAAAGTTTCGTGCAACGCAGTCCCAAAGGTCATATGAATTGATGATTCAGACGTGTATTTGCCGTCTCTATACTGTAAACTCCATTTATGAGGGCACGAAGCAAATACGGAAAACTGACTGTAGGAAATAGCTTTTTGAAAAGCGTGATTTATTTCTCGTAGTGGTTGATTCTTTATTTGTTTTAGAATTTGAGGTATTTTTCTTTTTTTAGTCAAAACTTTTTATATAACTTTTTATTTTTTCCATTTACCTTTCATTACTAACTGGGCTATAATGCTGTAGTTAGCAATGTCAATAAAACTATCAATCATTGGCTCATCTTGAACATAGTTACGACCCTTGCGTTTTAACATGTTTTTTAAGCGATTTATCTTGTCATTACAGCGCAACCAAATACCAGTCAACGAAAGATTAATATCCTCAGGATCCTCAAGTGTAGACCCTAAAGTAATATTTGCTAAACCATAATCCATCATTTTGCGAGCAAATAATTCATATTGTTCTTGTTGATTTTCTTTAAAAGATTCAGCTAAAGTTGGATACATTTTTTCAAAATCTGAGATGGCTTTTTCAGTTCCTGTTGGGTTATAACCTTGGTTTTCAGTAATCATAACTTTGCTTTTTTGATTAATTTGTCTGTTTCTTTTTCATTAATTCCCATTTCCCAAAGAATACCTCTAACTCCAGATTCTCGTATAATATCAATATATTCTTCTGCTTCTCCAAAACTACATTGGTAATATTCGGAAACATATTTTAATAAATCATCATATGTATTTTTACTTTGTTTTTTTACATATTTAAGAAACATTTTTTTCTTTGGTAACATGGTTTTGTATATATTATATATTTTTTCTTTTTCATTGATTGGAAGTTTTTGTGCAACATTCGCGATATCAACATATTTAGAATACATACTAACATATCTGTGGATCATATACGGATTAAATGATTCTTTTTGATCTTCTGTAAAAGTTGACCAATCTCTTTTATTAAAAGTTATTTCATTCAAAAAATCAAATAGAGTCATCTGGGTTTTCAAATTCATCACGTAATTCTTTAGGCAATAATTCTACTAATATTTTTCCTGTTTTTACATCAAAAAATACGGGAACTGGAACTATTCCATCCTCTTGAGTTCCTGTTACAAATTTAGATACTCTACGTAAAATTACTCCTTCTTGGAATACTTGATTACCCTCAGGTGATGTGATTGGTGTTGTGTTTTTAATGTCAATGTTGACATTCATTTGTGGTTTTTGGTTCATATTTATTTTATTATTTATTTATTTTAATTCAATTAACCTAGCAATTAAAGCCATACAGTTAATTTCTTTATCTAGTCTGAAGTTCGATTGGTACGTATATTCGTTAGTATAGATTGCCACCATTCCTTCATTCCCAGGTACATAAACAGAAGCGTTATCATACAAGAAACGATACAGCTCCTCAAAATCATGGATATTTGCGTTTGCAATAATTTGACGTATTTCATTAAAATTTGGTTTTGGGTTAGATAATTCTTTAACTACTTGAATCATGTAATTTGAAGATACAATTACTGATTTATCAATTTTAAGCTCTCCATCTTTATTTGATAATTGAGCTGTGTTTAACATTTTGCGTAAATCGGGATAAAATTGGTTTACTAAAAGTTTAATATCTTCTATGGTATGTAGTACTTCTTCTTTTTCTAAAATACCTGATATATGTTTAGCAATGTCTTGTTTTGAAGGAGGAACAATTTTTAATACTTGACAACGTGATTGAAGAGGATCAATAATTCTTTCAACATAGTTACAAGTTAAAATAAAACGAGTTGTACGTGAATAGGTTTCAATTACATTTCGAAGAGCTGCTTGTCCTTGAATAGTAATAAAATCAGCTTCATCTAAAATAATAACTTTAAGTGGTTTAAAAGATGCGGCACTTGCAAATCCTGATACTTTGTCACGAATTGTGTCAATTCCTCTTTCATCACTAGCATTGATGTACATAAAATCACAATCTAAGTTATTTACAATTAATTTAGCAAGAGTAGTTTTACCTGTTCCTGCAGGACCATAAAATAAGAAATTTTGAATATCATTTTGTTGAAGATATTTTTCTATAGTAGATTTAATATTTTCATTTCCAACATAATTTTCAAGTGTTTGGGATCTATAACGTTCAACCCATAATGTATGTTCTTTTTTTCTCATTACTCTCCGTATAAATTAAAGGTTTTAGGCTTAGGTTTTATAATTTCAACTTCTTCTGTTGTAATAATGTACAAATTTCCTTTTAAGGGTTCAAGTCTAAATGCACTAGGTTTTATAGTTGTATTCATATAAAAAGCATTTAAAGCATCTGTAAGAGTAGGTTGAACTTCCTCAATTCCTGATACTTGCCATTGATCTCCAGGAGGTACACGTTCTGCTATAAGGATATTTTTCTCAATTTCTTGTTTCATAACTTAATTTGTTCTTTAAAGTGAGGTAATAAATCTTCATAAGCGTAATTATGAAGTGTCCCCTGGATTTCTAACCCAACCCAAATATGGTTTTTAGGTTGGGCAGGAGTTGGCATAAAATTTATTGTATTAATAGTATATGTTTTATCATTTAATACAATTTTTTTACCTATTAAATTCACTGTATCTCTCATATGTTTTATTTCTAAAACATTCCATTCATACCCCCAAATCCAGGATCATTTTCTTTATTTTCTTCCGGTTTATCAACTACTACTGCTTCTGTTAATAAAATAGTACCTGCTACTGAAGCTGCATTTTCAAGAGCTGTGCGAGTTACTTTAGCTGGATCAATAATACCTTCTTCATTCATATTAACATATTTATCTGTTAATAAATTATAACCAATCCAGTAATCTGAGGTACTAATATGATTCATAGCTTGGTAGATATGTTCTTGATCAAATCCAGCATTAGTAAGGATTTTTTTAAATGGAGAGGCACATGCTTTATACACAATGCTAGCACCTATAGTATTTTGTGTTATATGTTCTCGAGCATGTAATAATGCTGCTCCTCCTCCAGGTACAATACCTTCTTCAAGAGCTGCTTTTGTTGCTTGTAAAGCATCATCAACTCTATCTTTTTTCTCTCGAATTTCTGATTCTGTAAATCCACCAACGTGTACAATAGCTACACCTCCAATAAATTTAGCTAAACGTTCTTGAAGCTTTTCTTTTTCATATGGAGTAATTGATTTTTCAATTTGAGTTTGTAATTCTTCAATTCGAGCGGTAATTTTATCTGTATCTCCTTTACCATCAACAATAGTTGTACTATCTTTATTGACTGTTACTACTCGAGCTTCACCGAACCAATCCCAACTAAATTTATCAAGTTTCATTCCTTTTTCAGGGCTAAATACTTGTCCACCTGTTAAAATAGCAATATCTTCTAAAATTAGTTTACGACGATCTCCAAAATCTGGAGCTTTAACAACAACTACTTTTAAAATTCCTCTTGCTTTATTTACAATTAAAGTAGCAAGAGCTTCACCTTCAATATCTTCAGCAATAATCAATAATGATTTATTTTGATTTGATACTGCTTCTAAAATAGGTAATAATTCTTTTACTTGGGTGAATTTTTTATCTGCAATTAAAATTAATGTATCTTGGATATTTGTACTCATTGAGTTATTATCTGTAACAAAATAAGGGGATTTATATCCACGATCGAATTGCATTCCTTCTACAGTTTCAAGATATGTTTCACCATTTTTAGATTCTTCAATAAACACAACACCTTCACGTCCTACTTTTTGCATTGCTGTTGCTATTAATTCCCCTACTTCAGGATCATTATTTGCGGATATAGTTGCAATTTGTTTAAGTTGATCTTCACTTGATATATCTTCTTTAATTTTTGTTCTTAGTGTATCTAATACTTCTTTAACAGCAAAATCAATTTCACGTTTAAGTTGAACTGAATTTCTATCATTACTTAATTCCTTAAGTCCTTGTAATACAATTTCTTGAGCTAATAAAGTAGATGTTGTTGTACCATCTCCAGCATTATCTGCTGTTTTAATAGCTGCTTGTTTTACTAATTGTACACCTAATTCTTCAATTGGATCTTCTAAAGTAATTGATTTAGCTACAGTAACACCATCTTTAGTACTTTGAGGAATACCACCATTAGCAATTACTACATTACGTCCATTAGGACCTAAAGTTGAAGTTACTGCATTAGCTAATTTATCAATACCTGCTGATAATTTTTTACGGGCATCTGGCCCGAATTCAATAATTTTACTCATGGTTTATTTTTAATTGTTATTATTTATTTTACCTAGAACTTGATTTTCTGGGCCTATCCAGTATTCTTCTCCTTCAAATTCTACCTTACTAAATCCCATTGTAGGGAGTATTACTATATCTCCAACTTTAAGAACTGTTTCTATCCAGACCCCAGTTACCGAAAAGTAACCTTCACCAACTGTTATTACTTCAGCTAGTTTATTTTTTTCACTCCCTAAATCCGGGACGATTATTCCACCATAAGTGGTTTCTTCCGTTTCGATTGGTTTTACGATAACGGCATTGTAAATTGCTTCTAATTTCATATTCCTAATGATTCTAATAAAGTTTCCATTGCTTGTTTGTTAATTTCCCATTCCTGAATGTAAGATTTAATACTGTCGTATTCTTTCTTATGATCAAGTTTTACTTTGGCAATGCAATTCAAAGCATGGGAAAGTTTTGTGTAATGTCCGAGAGCTTTTTGATAATCTTTCCCTTTACTACCCTTTTCTAAATTTTTAGGATCAGGGGTTACAATTTCGTATACTGTATAACAGTATTCGTCTTTGGAAAGGAAAAATGGTTCAAGAACCGGATCTTTAATAATTGTATAACTCATAGTTTTTTTATTTTATAACGTGAATATACGAAATATTCTTAATTAATCCAAGCTTTAGGGAGCTTTTTAATTACTTAATTGTAAGGATTTTTGGTTTTAATTCTTCAGAAAAGGGGATGGAAATCTTAAGAAGACCATTTTCCATTTCTGCTAAAGCTAGAGTAAGGTTAAATTTATTTGCAACTTTATATCCTAAACTAAAAGAACGTCTAGCAATTCCTTTATGAATATAATTGCAATTATTTACTTCACAACATTTTTTATCGTTATCTTTATTATAACGAATATTTAAAATATCCCCTTCGATTTGAATTTCAATATCTTTTTTAGTAAGACCCGTACAGGCTATTTCAAAATAAAGGCCTTCGGGGTTTTCGTAGATATCTACAGGGTGGGAATATTTGGCTTGATTGGCGGGTTGGAAATCTAATTCCGACTTAAAAAAGTCTTTAACTAATAAATCAAATGGTGAGAAATAATTTTCTCTAAATAGTGTACTCATATCACATTAAAATTGTGCTGTCCTAGGATCAGCGGGTTAAACATTTACAAAACTTGCTCCCTAAAGTCATGGTTTTGTCTTATATAAATATATTATTAGATTTCTTTTGACACAAGATAATAAGTGCTTTTAAAATTTTCATTTTTAAATTCTAATTTCATAATACCTTCTAAATTAATACTAATAGTTCCATTAGCCATATCTTTATTACAATACATAATTTCTCTAATCATATTTGAATTGTAATGTTCTTTAAAATCATCTGGGAGGTTAGAATATGTTGCTTGAGGGATATAAAAAGATACTTTATTAGCATGTTCTATATTACCCCCAAATTGCATTTCAATTTGAAATTCATTATCTGCATTTTCAAAGGGTTTAATAACTACTGTTTCACTTTCAGCAAGTGCTGATTTAGCTCTAACAATAGCATTAATACTTTCATTATCTAAAGGAGCTTCAATATTCCAATCTCCAATATCTCCTAATTCACCTGCTTTAGGTATAATCATTGTATCTGCTAAAGCATAATTTAAAGTAAATTGATTATCAGCTATAATAAGTTTTGTAATAAATTTGTTTATTTTTTCATATTTTAATTCTAAATAACCATTTGTAATTGCAATTAATTTATTTAATTGAGTTGTATTACTAATAGCAATTGTTGAATCTTCAAGAGGCATACCTATAAATTCAACTTTACCAATCATATCTTTTGTTGGTGCATTAAATTTAATAGTTATAACTTTATCTTTAATATCCCATTTAACAGGTTCAACAAGCCCATTAAGATAATATTTTGAAATTACTGAGGAAAGATCTAGTTTATTAATCATGTTTTTTAATTAAATATAAAAAATTTATTTATCTTTTTATTAAATATTGGATAACCCCAACCTAAATCTAGGTAAATACTTTCAAGTTTATTTTTCATTACTGAATCAAATAATCCATCTCGGTCAATATATTTTTCAATAAATTCCATAATTTCAGGGGGATCACTATGGCCATTAAATCCAATCACATCTATACGATACGGATTTTCTTTCAGGTATCCAATATACATTTTATCTCCTATTTGAAATGTGGGGTGTTTTTTATCTAATCCTTTAAATCGTAGCAAGTCATTGTAGTATATTGCTGCTTTTGTATTAATAGGACATTTTAAACCAAGTTTTGAAAATATTTCTCCAGATGTAGGGCCTGAAGCTATATATTCTTTCATTTTTTTTAATCCTGTAGGTTTTAAGATTTGCTCCCAACCTACGGTTCTAAGTGATTCTCTAAATTCAAGTACTTGAGTATCAATATTTGGTTTTTTAGTACCAAACATAATTTGATTTAAAATATGTTCTCCAAATTTTCTAAATAATGGAGGAAAATTTGATTTCATTAAATCTAAACCTTTCATATCTAATTCATCAGTTGTTACACCTTCTTTATTTACAATATGGATAGCATATCTGCGTTTACCTGCAAAATAACCTCTATCTAATACAACTTCTTGTTTTAATTCAAAATAATGAGGTTCATTAATCTTAATATTAAATGCTTCTCGACAAAAATCACCTATAAATTTATTAGCCATATTCTGTAATTCTGTAGCTATTTCTAGGATTTTAGGTATAACTTCATCTTTATTATTTAGGTCTAAATCCGGGTTTCTATGGAGTAGTAAATCAGAACATTGAATAAATAAACTATCTGTGTCACTAGTAATAATTGAATCCTTATCAATGTTCATTTCTTTATTTAGATACGAATTCATATTTTTTATGCTTTCTTGTAAAAGCCTTTGGCCTGTTAAGGTAATAGCTTTACTAATAAATTTATGTCCATCTGTGTATCTCCAACTATTAATAGCAAATACACCATATACATCATTTAATTTAATTTTATAAGCATGTTGTCGTTTATTGTAAAACTCACCCATAATAGGGTCATTATCAACTTTATATGCTTTTTTCATTAACGCTTTATATTCCTGGCGTTTAGCAAACCAGTCAGCTAAAATTTCACAAACAACACTTGATTTATCTTTACGGAATATTACTCCGGGGGCAGAAATAAGCAAATCACCTTCTTCAATAAGTTCAATTAAATGAGATACTTTAATTTCAGAACGAATTAATTTTCTATCTTTTTTTACCTTTTCAATTTCAACTATTTTATTAGAATCCATTTTCTTAAGTTCCTTTAATGACCATTGATTATCGAATTTACCTGTGTTAACAACGCGTCCAACTAATGTTTCAATGCCCATATTGAGTGAACGGATAATTGACGGGTATAACGAAGTAAAGTCAAGATCAATAACCCATTCATATAATCCAGGTACAGGATCTTTTAAATAACCTCCAGCATATTCTTCTTTAATTTCTCTTAATCCAGGATTATATGTTGTTGGTTTATTAGGTGAAACTATACCTTTACGTTTTAAATAAGTTAAAATAGCTCCATCATTTAATACTGTTGAATAGTAAATAGTTTCGTAAGGTGTATGACATAAGTGACAAATTGTAACTGATAGTTCAATAAACTTAAGTGATTTTTCTAATTCAACAATAATTTCAACATCTCGAATATTATATTCAATAAATTTATCTATGTCTTCTTTAAATAATTTATCAAGTGAACCTTGATAATCAATTTTACCTAATTTAACATATTTTTCCCCAATTGTACCTAGAGCATAACTTGATTCCTGTTTAGTAATAAACTTTTTAAATAAGTTCATATAATCTAAATGATTAAGACCTGCTATATTTACATGTTCGGCTAAACCATTTTTTGTTTGAACGATTTGGGTTTTAACTTTTTGAATTGGAGATAAATAATTAGCTATATCCTCACTTATTACTTTACTAATACGATGATATAAATAAGGTATATCAAAAAATTCACTATTCCATCCTGAAATTATTGTTGGGTCAAGGTTAATCCATAAATCAATAAAACCACTAAGTAATTCTTTTTCTGTTTTATAGGGAATAACTTCTTTACTTTCGGATTTAGCTTCATTCATTAATTGCTTTTCATCTAAAATTAAACAATAGTATTTTTTACTATTATTATCATATAAAGCAATAGATGTAATTTTACCTTTTGGATTTTTAATATTTTCAGGAGTAAGGGCTCCAACAATTTCACACTCAATATCTAAATAAACTAAATTATGATATGAGGGGGATTCATCTGATTCGTGATAAAAATCAACTAGTAAACGAGTATTTTTATCTACATCTTTTTCAAAATATTTTGGATCTTTGTAATTATCCATTTTTTTAATAGGAACTACTCTAGTTCCATCAAGAGTTTCTATTTCACCATCTTCATGAGCAACATAATAAGTTGGAGAGTATTTAAATACTTTCCAACCTTTTTTATCATCTCTTAAATAATACTGATATTCTTCTCTATCGTAATAAACGGATTGATACATAAACTTTATTTGGTATGAAGATACAAAAAAAGCCTGGCATTGCCAAGCTTTTCTTTAAAGTTTATTTTAATTTTATTTTTTAGTCTACAAACTCTGTTACTGTTCCATTATCTTCATCTATATCTAAAGTCCAACCTTCATCTCGATAAGTGTTAAGTTCTTTAAGTTCTTCTAAAGACATTCCTGTAATGTCTAATAGGGTTTGTAAATCGATTTCTTTACTATTTGGAAAATCACCTCTAGTCCATGAAGGATTTTCATAAGATTTATCATATTTTAAATATAATTCTTTTCCTTTTTCATCATCAAATTGATAAGGAACATATTCTTCATTTTCAT
>Ga0181358_1000105_pt1 | contig 34494 bp, 18 predicted proteins | sample Fa13VDMM110SD_FD_130096 | JGI IMG/M metagenome (GOLD analysis project Ga0181358, IMG submission 130096) | Freshwater viral communities from Lake Michigan, USA - Fa13.VD.MM110.S.D | ecosystem: Environmental > Aquatic > Freshwater > Lake | place: USA: Michigan | collected 2013-09-24 | reverse complement strand
GGCAGAAGCTATTACTGAAGAAGCACTTGGTGTATTACTTGCCCCTGAAACATTAGGAGGAAGTTTCTTTTTAACATCAGCTAATTTCTTAAAAAATACAGCTAGAGCCGTTAAAGGAATTGATATGGCTGTAGATGGTTATAAAGCTGTAAACACAACTTTAAAAAGTGTAGAAAGTGTGTCTAATGCTAGAAAGTTTTGGGAAGCAGCTAAAAGAACTGGTACAGGTTCTTTAAGTCCTTTTCAAAATACAGCTTATGCTGTAAAAGGTCTTGGTGAAACTGTAAAAAAAGGTGATCAATTATATAATTTAACAAACCTTGCTAAAGCTTATAAAACAGCAGGAGGTTTTTATAAAGATGTAAGAAGTATAAACATGGCTCTATCTGAGGCTAGACTAGAAGCCGGGATGAATGAAAATCAAGTATATGATAACCTTTATAATAAATACTATAGAGATAACGGTAAAGCTCCTGATAATGATGTTCAATATGATATGTTTAAACAATCTAAAGAAGCATCATTAAGTACACTTAAATGGAATACAGCTTTAATATATGCAAGTAATGCAATTACATTTCCAAATATAGTTGGTCCTAAAGGTGGTATACCTAGTTTTTTAAGAAATACTTCTAAAGAACTTCAACAAGTATCTAGTGGTAAGTTTGGTAAGTTAGGTTCTGTAGTATATGATCAAGGTAAGAAACAATTCAATTTTAAGAAAAATAACTTTATTAATTATGTAAAAGATTGGGGTAGACAACCTATATATAAATCTGCTAAAAATACTATTGGCTACTTTAAAGGAAACTTCTCTGAAGGTATTCAAGAAAGTATGCAAGAAATTGTATCAGGAGCTAATGAAAAATATTATACAGATACATTTGATAGTCCATCTCTTAAATCAAATATATACTCTAAAGCTGTAGACAGCTTAGCTAATAAATCTAAATTAGATTTTTTTAAAGAAGAAGCAAGAAATCAACTAACTGGTAGAGGTTTTGAAACATTTGCTTCTGGTTTTGCAATGGGAGCTTTAGCTTCTCCTATGAATAACAGTGTAGAATTTTTATCAACAGGTTATAATAAACTATTTAATAAAGAAGGTTACAGAGAGTTTAAACAACAAAAAACAGCTATAATGGAGAATTTAGTTAGTAATCTAAATTCTATTGATATAAATGAATTCTTAAATGCTAGACCTTTTAATTATGGTGTTCAAGACTTAGTAGCTGGAGTTAAAGAAAATGGTAGTAAAAAAGAAGCAGTAGATGCTACAGATGAAGCTTTTCTAAAACAAATGGATACCTTAATTCAGAAAGGTGGTTTAGATATGTTTAGAGTTAAGTTAGAAGACTTAAAACAATTAACACCTGCTGAGTTAGAAGAAAATATTCCAAACATACCAAAAGGTGAAGGAGAAAAATATCTTAATAAGATAGATGATGTAATAAACAAAACTAAAAGGATTGAGAAAAGATATAATTTTTATAATGAAAAATTTCCTAATCCAATTACTCAAGAAAATTTACCTCCAAAAAATACACCTGAATATGAAGATGCTGTAGCATTACATCATGCTTGGAATAAAGCTACAGAAAATGCTGTTTATTTTGGAGAGACTTTTGACTATACTATGCAGAGAAAAGCAGATGTATTACAAAATTTCATAACAAAAAAACCATTTAAAAACATGACTCAATCAGATGCAGAAGTGTTATTTGATTATGGTAAGTTAAAAAATGAAATAGCTTTATTAAAAGATCAAGTAAAGGTAATTGATGGTTTAGAACTTGATGAAAGAACTAGAGAAGATCTTGAAAAGAAAAAAAGAAAACTAGGAGCTTTAGAAAAATTGGCAGAGTCTACAGCTAAGTACAGAAACTTTTTTAATAGATATGAAAAAGCAGGTCTTGTAAAAGAAGAATTGCAAAAAGAAAAAGGTGATGTTCCTGTAACTGATGAAGAAGTAGATGAAGTATTAAATAAATTTTTTGGAGACTTTACAGAAGATAATAAAATAGAAAAGTTTTCTGAATATGAAGGAGCTTACAGAGATTATTTAAAAACTATAGCTGGTCTTAGTGATGACTTTGTATTTGATAAAGATTTAGATGAGTCTTTTAATTTATTAGCTGACCATCAAAAACTAGATTCAGAAGCTAAACAGATAATGAAATATGTAAATCTTTTACATGATCCAGGAGGATTTTTAGACTTAGTAGATAGAAATAGAAAATGGATGAAGGATTTATATGCTAGAAGAGGTTCTATCTATGAAAAAATAGTTAAAGATGAATTTGGAATTGTAGTTGATAATGCTTTGTTAAATGCTCTTGCAAACAAAGGTATTTATATTAGCTTAGAAGACTTTGAAGCTTGGAAAAAAGATGGTACACCACCTTCTGAGTTCTATGATCATGAATCAAAAATGATCATTCCTGAAGGAACAGAACAGTATGAAGAGTATTATATGTTGTTTGAACAAGCTTCTGAAATAAAAGATGAACCTACTACTAATTTACCTGAGAGTTTAGATGCTGAATTAAAAAGACTATTAGATAAACTTGAAGAACAAAAACAAGAAGCACTTGATGCTTTACCTAAAAAAGAAGTAGAAAAAACTATTGATACTTTAGAATCTAAAGATGGTTTAGATATCCCATTTACTAAGTTACCAGAGATTATGGTACCTGATTCTTTTGCTGAAGTAGAATATGGTGGAGAATTTCCATTAGTATTTTATATGGATACGGACGGCACTCTTAGATTAGACTCAAAAGAAGGTGCTGAATTTGATCCCACTACAGCTGCAATAGAATTTACTAAAGCAAGAGTATACACATTAAGAGAAGAACCAGATCCAGAGTTAGTTAAACCTATAGAAGAAAAGTTTGAAAGATATAGAGAACAAATCATTAATGACTTTAATAATAGAATAGCAGAAGCACCTATAGCTAAAGAACCTGTTATAGTATCTAGTGATACTGCACCAGAAGATATGGATCCAGTACTGTATAATAAACTCTATGAGTTATTTGATAAAAAATATTTATCAAAACTTACAGAGGAAGAAGATATAGAACTAGGTTTTGATGCTGAAAAGATGAGGAATGTATTCATTAAGTTTTTACAATCAGATAGAGAAGCTAAACAAATAATTGAAGATTACAATAAATCTTTAAAACTAGAAGAGACAACAAAAGAACTAGGTGAAAAAGAAGAGTTTAAGTTTGTTTATCAAGGTAAGCAAATTGACACTAGTACTAAAAGCTTACCTCAATTAAGAGTATTCCAAAGAAGGTTAAATACATTAATCAAAGATATTAATGCTATTAAAGAACCTACAGCAGAAGACATTGCCAACAAAAATAACTATACTATAGTTGTTAATGATCTAGAAAAGTTAATTGCAACCAGAGCTAAAAAAGGAATGACTCCTGAGCTACAGGAAGCTATTAACAAGATACAAGAATTAAAAGATAAGCAAGGAGAAATTGAACAATCTCCTGCTGGTTATATGATTGATGGTGAAGTCTATAAAAGAGTAACAAGAGTAATTCAAGAGTTAAAAGGAGATAAGTATGAATATACTAATGCTAAAGATGTAGCTACTGCTTTTTACTTAACTATTGGTGATACTACTTTAACAGGAATTAATATTAATGAGTTTATTCAAGAACTTAGAAGTAGAAGTTTATCTGGCTTTAGTGAGTTTACATATAATGAGTTACAACAAGAACTTATTGATGAATTATATACAACAAAATCTAAGCTAACAAGTGAAGATTTACTAAACAAAATACAGCAAGTAGTATCTGAAAAAACTTATGAAGAGTCTAGAATCTCTGGTAACTACATAGATGAGCAAATTAAAAGACTATTTGAAGGAAATAAACCAATTGAGTTTAATGAAAAAAATATTACTCAAGAAGCATTTGATGATTTATTTGGAGAAAAAGGTTTCTTAACAGCTCTTAAGAAAAGAGTTGATAATGGTGAGATATATATTGTTTCTCAAGGTATTAGGGTATTTGATAAAGAATTAAAAATTGCAGGTGAAATAGATTTACTTGTAGCTGATACTTCAGGTAAGATTACTATTGTAGATGTTAAGACTGGTGAAAAATCTAAGTGGGATAACTTTAAGAAAAAGAACAATCCAAATTCTAAGATGGAGGATTATCAGTTACAACAAACTGCATATGCTAATCTATTAAATAGAATGATTGGTGTTAATCCTAACATAGCTTTATTACCAGTTCAAATGACAAGAGAAAAAGAAACAGGTAGAATAACATCTGCTGGTAAACCAACCAGTCCAACTTTGTTATCTTCTGATTTCTTAATTGCATTAAATAAAGCTGATGTACAAGATAGAATTAACTCTATTATACCAATGCCTAATGCACCATTAAGTTCTATAGTAGTAGAACCAGCTTCAGTAGTACCTACTGATGCAGAGTCTTCTGATGATACTGCTTCTCCAACAGAAAGTCCTGATATAGACAATGCTTATATTAGTCCAGAAACTGAATTTGATTTAACTGATTTCCAAAAAGAATTAGATAAAGTCAATGACATGGATGGATTATTAGCTCTTAAAGACTTATTAGAGAGTAAGGTAATTGAAGGAAATATTGCTTTTGACAATTTAGAGAAAATGTCTGAATTGATGATGGCTAAAAAACAAGACATTGATAACAATGCTATAAAAATTGTACCAACATCTTTACAAAAGGATTCTCAATTTGTTGCAAAAACTACTATCTTTACACCTACAAATGAAGTATTTGCTAAGGAGAATGATACAGTAATTATAGAGTCAATAAATGAAGTTGCAAAAACTGTAACTGTTTCTAATCTAGGTACTTCTGCAAAACAAGAAATAAGTTTTGATAATTTAAATCTTTTATTTAATCTTAAAGAAGTAATAATGGGAGCTACAAATCCAACAGAAACACCTACCACATCAGCAGAAAAATCTATGGTAGATAAATCAATAGATCTTATTGAAGGCTTAATACAAAATAAAAACGGAGAGTTAGATAGAATTGAAAAGGCATCTATGAACAAAACAACAGATACCTTAGATAAAGAATTATTAGATGATTTAGATTGTTAAGATATGAAAATTACTTGTGCTTTAAGCCAATCTCAGATTGAAAAATTATATGCTCATGTGTATGGTCACATGATTGATAGTATAAAAAAAGGTGTTGAGTTTGACACTAAAACTTATATGACAGATCTATTTAATAAAATAGCTGGAGCAAAAGATGCCGACACGGCAGCTAAGTTTTTACAACAAATTCCTACTTTAATTGGTACAGCTTCATTTAGACCATCTTTATCAGAGTTAGATATAAAAACAGATAACTTAAGACCTTTAATCAAATCTTTTAAAAATGAAGATCAAGGTTTAAATAATGTAGTTAAATATTTTGATCCTATTTCTAATCCTGCAGTTAAAGCAGAGTTAATAGCAAAAACTGAAGAAAAAGCATTTGTTATTGAAGAGAAAACAGGAGATGATATAGTAAAAGATCCTTTAGATTATAAACCTTACTCAGCTATATCTACAACTTTTCAAGAATTTTTACAAGTAGATCCTAACAATGCTGAACAATTAGAAACATTAGACAGTAGTAGAAAAGTTATATATAATACTTTAAAAGCTATTAAAGCTAATATGGATAATAATGCTTCTTTAAAAAGTATTATGTATCAAAATAAAAAGCTTAATCTAAAACCAATTAGATTGTCAGATATTCCAGCAGAGATGTTGGATAAATCTACAGCTAGGTTATTAAATAGAGCTTTGTATTTAAATAAAATAAATAAAGCTCAAGCTAATGTTACTACTCCTGATGAGCTATTCTTAATGATAATGACTGATCAAGGTGGTCAGCCAGTTTATTTTTCAGAAAATGGAGATATTTCTACTATGGAAGATGGTGGTAAATTAGTTTACCAGTTTTTAAGAGAAGTAAGAAAAGACAGTAAAGGATATAGAGTAACTGATATATATGGTAAAACTGATACTATATTAAGTCCCCGTGCTATTGCAGATGCTATTAATAGAAAAAAAGAATTATCAAAAGAAGCATATGAAGAACTAGTAAAAGATATTTATAAAACACAACAACAAGAGTTTAAAGAGTTATATGATTTTAAACAAAGTTTATTAAAAGGTGAAACTCCATTAGTAAACATTACTGATATAAGTAATGGAATTAGTGAGTATGCTCCAAAAGCTATTAATCTATCTACACTTTCAGAGATAGTAGATAATCCAGAATATGTTATGTCAACTATAACTACTATTAAGTCTGGACGTTCTAGTTTTTCTAAAGGTGAAGCTGTTATACAATTAAAAGGTTCTGAATATAAAATTGATAGACCTAATTTAACAGATGATTTAATTAAAAAAATTGCTGCTGTTTTAGTAAATCCTAATATATCTAAGAATGATAGATATGATTTTGTTACACAGTTCTTATCAGAGAAAGCATCAGATGCAACAAGAAAACATGTGTTGTCATATTTACCTAATACGGATACATTAGTATTTTCATATTCACCAACTTCATATCAAGAAGGTTATGCTAGTAAATTTACTACTGTTAATTTAGAATCATCAACTGCTCAAGAAGAAATATATAATGCATTAAAAAATGCATCAGGTAAAGATGGTAAATATTTTTCTGCTAAGATGACTTATAATGCAGCTTTGTTAAAGAATATGCAATACCAAGATTATAATCTTGATACTAATACTATTGATGATTTTTATTCTTCTTATTCTATTTTGTTAAGTACACTACCTAATACTAAGCTGTTTATTAATCTAGATGTCAAAAGTAGAAGTTTTAATAGTTATATGTATTTTGCTTTACCAAATGAAATAACTAAGCAGATTAATGAAGCTGAAGAAAATAAAACAGAAATCATAAGAGATGACTTTTTTGAAAACCAGGTACCACAAGATGAGCAATCTCCTACTTTAGGAGTTATTGAAACAAAAGAAAGAGTTGTTGAGCTTTTAAAAGAAGGTTATCCTTTAAAAGGAATTATTTCAAAACCTGCTAGTTCAAGAACAAGATGGGAACTGACTACTAAAAAAGGTAATGTAGTAGAGTTTTATAATAAAGAACAAAATATAACTGAAGAAGATTTAACACAAGAAGCTACTTTACATTTAGTACCAAATATCATAACAGAACAAGGAGATGTATTTAAAGATCCAGTTCAAGTAAGAATAGGAAATAAGAATATTGGTTATGTTAGAGCTACAAAAGACTTTACTACAAAACCAGTTGTTAAAAAGTCTATTGAAGAAATTGAAGCAGAAATAAATAATATTATTGCTCCAGACAATACACCTTCTCCTGAAGAGGATGGAGCTGGGGATATATTCTTTTATAGATCTGAAAACTTACCATCAGATGTTAGTCAAGAACAAATTGATGAAGCTAAAAAATGGTGGGGTAATTCTCCTTTAAATAAATATATTGATTTAAAACAAGTAGCAAACATAGTCAACTCTAATGCATATGCTAGGTTTATAAAACATGGTTCCGTTCTTAATGGTAACTTAGGTACAATTGAGTTAGCTAAGAAAGGTTCAATGGTTGATGTATATCATGAAGCTTGGCACGGATTCACACAGTTATTCTTAACTAAAGCAGAGAAAAAAGCTTTGTATAAAGAAGTACAAGGTAGACTTGGTGGTAATAAAACATTCTTTGAGATAGAAGAAATACTAGCTGAAGATTTTAGAACTTATGCTAAAAATCCAAAAGCAAAAAAAAATAGTCCTAAACAAAATAGTTTATTCAGAAGAATATTAAACTTTATTAAATCACTATTTGGTAAAGGTTCTGTTACTGATGTAACTGAGATAGGAACTGTTGCTGAAATGTTTGATAAGTTATACTTAGGTAAAGACTTGAATAACTATACACCTCTTGTGGATAATGTAATGTTTGATGTTCTTGAAAGAAATTCAGGTATTGTTGAACCAGGAACACAAGATGTACAAGTATTAAATAGACAAGACTCTAACTTACTTAAGGAAAGTATGGACTCTTTAATATCAGAGCTTGTTGATGAACAGAATAAGAATAGTAATGATAAATCTAAATCATTAGGTATATTACTTGATTCTAGAAATAGAGAACCTCTATATAAATTTATAAAAATTAAACTTACAGCTAAGTTAAAGTCACTTAAAGAAGATTTAAATAAATTAGAAAATACAGAAGAAACAGAAGAGACTGAAATAAAAAAAGATTTATTAAACAATAGAATAAGAATATTACAAGCAGGTATTGATAACTATGGTAATACTGATAGTGGTACTGTAGCATATCATGTATTAAATAGTTCTTTTGATTTAATCCGTCAGAAGTATATTAATCTAGAATTAGATGAAGAAGGTAATTTATTTAATCCATCTGCTGGTACAGAAACTGAAAGATATGGTGATAAAAAAGTAGGAGATAAGTCTTTAATTGAACTTGCTGGTAAAGAAACTTTATATCTTTTAAAAAGTTTACATGCTGTAAATGATAAAGGTCAGTTTGAGTATAATGAGTTAGGTTTCAAAAAACTTGCTGATTTTAGAAGTACTTGGAATAACACAGTAAGAACACTAAGTGGTTTACAAGATCCAAAAGATATGTATGATGCTATTATTGAAGAAAGTGTATCTGTTCCTGTATTTAAACAACTATTAAGTAAATTACCTAATCCAAATACAAGTAATAATATTTTTGAATTTAAGATAACTACTTCTTTTTGGCAAGACTTTAACAAACCGCGTGTACCATATATACAGTTAACTATATTTGGTACTCCTCAAATGAGTAACCAATTAGATAAGAATGGTAATCCAATACCTGTTGTTACAGAATCAGATACTCCAGTATATGATTTTAGTGTAGCAGTAACAGATGCTTCAATAGATGCAAGCAATGCTATAAAAACTTTTCAAGATAAGTTTAAAGGAGATACTAAAAATACATTTGTAGATAGAATTGGTAAGGATAATATTCCTACTTTAAATTTAGAAAAAGTAATATCAACCTTTTCAAATACTAAGGGCACTTTAGATGAGGCTCAATCTTTTGATTTTGCTAGAGCTATAGGTATAAGTCTAGATGATAATCCTATTATTAAGTCTGTTCTTAAAAAAGATACTAAAGCTATTGAGAAATTTGGTTTACCTTATTTATTTGATGCCATTAGTGAAATGCATTCAAAAGAAAAATTAAGTACTACACCATATAATGTTAGAACTGTAATTAATGAATTTAAAACAGATCCTGTTGGTATGTTTATAAAAGGTATTCCAGAAGGAATAGCTGGTAAGGGTGTAATAAACCAAAAGACACAACTTAACAACCTTGCTGAATTACAAGTAAGATATGGTTCTGAAGGTTCTAACTTTGGAGTATTTAATGCAGAAAGAAATTTAGTATTTGAACATATTGATAATCATTCAATTAGTAAACAAGTGTATGGTTTAAATGCTGCAAAAAAACTTTCTGATTTATGGACAGATGACTCACTAAGTTACATGTCTTATTTAGATCCTACTATTAATTCATATACTAAAAAGCTTGGTGTTATAAGATCACTATTTGATGTTAATAGTTCACAACAACTAAAAAGACAAAACAAGTCTTTAAAGTTATTTATGGATTCTGGTACTCAATATGATGCAAACATTTCTGCTGAAGGAAAGAATACAACTTCTTTAGATGTTAATAGTAAAATGCTTCAAGAAATAAACACTATGCTTAAGGGTGGTGTTCAAGAATTCATGAGACATGCCTCTAAATCATCTTCATTTGGAGCTTATGTTGATGGTGGTGTTGTTCCACAACCTGGAAAAAAAGGTGATGATAATCAGTTATGGGTTGACATTGATATGTTTGACAAAAATACTGCTGGAGAATATGCATTAAAAGCACATATACTTCCTTATATAGAAGGAGAAGCTGATAGAATATTTAGATTTAGACAAAATAAAGATGAGTATAAAAACTATGCAGGCTATAATAGAAAGATAGGAGATGGTAAAATGGCTGGTGAAGTCTTTACAATATTTGATGACTTATTATCAAGCTCTGTTAAAGAAGAAATATATGCTGCTATAGACAAAGCTATTGAAGAAAAAACAAATTTTGATTTAAAAACTTTTGTTTCTACTAATCCAAAAGGAATAATGGATAGAATTAGAGCAAATGTTAAAGAATCTTTTAAAGATCAAACTGAATTAAACTATAGTTTATTTTCAGAATCAAAATACTTAAGTCCAGATTTATATGAAAGATTTAAAAAATCAGATAAAACTGAAGAAGAAATAGAAAAAACTCTTATTGAAGCTTATACTTACAATGCATGGATTCATAATTTTGAAATGGGTATTTTATTTTATGGAGACTTTGTACAGTATAATCATGATAAAGAAGAGATGCATAAAAGAAATACAGGTTCTACTTCTGGAGGTCCTGGTTATAGAACAGATAAAGATGCTCAAAGATTTGTAAATGATTATGTAGCAAAAACATCTTATGCAGCTTCATTAAAAAATGATGATATTCAACCTATTAGTTATGATGGTACTTACACTACAGCTATACTTCAAGATATTGAAAGAGACTCTGTATATGTAAATCAGATTGAAAAAGGTCTTAGAGCTGATTATGAAAAAAGATATGCTAAGACTAACGTATCTAAAGCAGAAATTGATAGAAGAGTAGCAAAAGAAGTTAAAAAATTTACTGGTATGGAAGAGGGTGATGGTCAAGGTTTTATCACTTTTGATGGATACCGTACATTAAATATTTTACAAAACAGTTGGTCTAATGCTCAAGAAATATTATTTCAAAAAGTAGTAGAAGGTTTAGATATTTCTGCAGGAGATGTTACAGAAATGTTTCCTGTATTAAAAGCACAAAACTTTGGTCCATTAGCTAGTAAAATTGGTGAAACTAGATTAACAGGTTTGCCAATAACAGCAATGCATAAATTTGCATTAGCTCCACTTATTCCATCTGTAGTTAGAGATTCAGATTTACAATCTTTACATGAACAAATGATGAAATCAGGAGTTCAGTATGTTACATTCCAAACTGGTTCTAAAGTAGGTAGTGTTACATCTGAAGTAAATGATAAAGGTGAAGCAGTAGCAGATAAGATTTATAATGACAAAGAACAAAAGTCACTTAAAAAAGATATTAAGTTTACTCCAAATGTTGTTCATTTAGAATATCTTAAGAATGTTACTAGTGTCCCTAATAAATATAAAGGTAAAACTGTATTTGCTACTCAGTTAAGAAAGTTGATTCTTGGGGATATGTACCGTAATGGTGAGATTATTAATTCTAAGAATGAGCCTGCAGTTAAAAGATATGAAACAGCTGTAAAAGGCTATAGTAATATTCTTAAGCTTGAATTACTAAATGAAATTGGTTATGAGTATAATCCGGAAACTAAAAAGTATTCTGGTAACTTAGATAATTTCTTGGATGTAGTACAAGCTGAATTAGATAGAAAAGATTTACCAGAACACTTAATCCAACTAGTTGGTTTAAATAGAGATAAGTCTTTAAAAACAGACTTGTCTTTACATTTAAAAGCTGATGAAATTGAAAAGATCTTGGTTTCTCTTGTTGAGAAAAGATTAATTAAACAAAAAGTAAAAGGTGAAGCTTTAGTACAAGTATCTAGTACTATGTCTAATGGTTTATGGGATCGTAAGTTTAAGAATTCTACAGAAGAAGATGTAAGAAAATACATGGGTACTAATAACTTACCTTTTTATAATAATGAAACAGCAGACGGTAAGACTAGTGCTATGAAAATAGCTATTGCTTTACAAGGAGATTTCTATAACTTACTAAAACTTGAACATAATGATGGTAAAGTAATTGGTACAAGAGCTAGACTTAATGATATGATTAAAGATGATGTATGGTTAGATAAAGGTAACCATAGAAAATCTGTTACTCTATCAGCTGTAAGGATTCCAGTACAAGGATTAAACTCAATGGAGTTTATGGAAGTATATGAATTTCTAGATCCTGCTGCAGGTAATATTATTATTCCTCCTACAGAGATTGTTGCAAAATCAGGGGGTGACTTTGACGTTGATAAATTAACTACATTCATGCCTACTATTGATAGTTTTGGTAGGTTTGTAGAATCTGGTATGTCAAACCAAGCTGTAGCAACTAAAGTAAAAGAGCTTAATCAAACTGAAGCCGGAAAAAAAACAGCAGTAAATATTATCAAAACTCAAAAAGCTGCCTTAGAGAATGAATTAATTCAATCTATCAAAGGTATATTAGAGTTACCAGATAACTATGCTAACTTAGTTAGACCAAATGATACATACTTATTAAAAGATGATCTTGCTGATGAATTACAGGATGATGTAATTGAGTACAACAGATTTAAAAATACACATGATAAGAATACTAAAAAAGGTTTAAAAGGACAAAAGGTTATTAGTCCTAGTAGAATACTTGAAGCAGCTTACAATTTACATAAACATGATGTAAATATGGTTGGTAAAAATGTATTAGGTATGTTAGCAGTAGAAAACTCTTTACATCCAATATTTAATTCAGTAGGTGCTTCTTTACCAAAGACTTATAAGGCTTCAACTTTTGATGATCAGTTAAATAGATATGTAGATACTAATGAAGATTATAATGTAAGATTATTTTTACCGCATAATAAAACAGAAGAAGGTGCCGTTTCTCTTTCAGGTACAGATGATGTCTTTGGTGTAGATAAAATTGCAGACTTATATTCTCAATTTATGAATGGTGCCGTGGATGTTGAAAAAGATGCTTGGATATCTTTTATCCAGGGTAACTATGAAACAGTACCTATGATTACATTTTTACTTAAAGCAGGTGTACCTAAAGAATTAGCAATTGCTTTTGTATCAAATCCTCTTGTAAGAGATTATACAAAAGAACAAAGGTTAATTAGTAGTGCTTATGCTAAATTAACTAAAAAAATACCACAAGATTTTAAAGAAACTGGTACTAAATGGCAAGCAGCTGAAAATACTTTAAATAAATTTGGTCTAAAAAAAGGTAAGAAAAGTCTTGTATCTAATTCTGGTTATTATAATGCTGTTACTACAACTGTAGTTAATAGTGGTATACTAGAAAAAGATGGTAATTTTGATTATGATAAGATGATGGCTATAATTAAAGACAGAAATTTATCTAATCCAGAAAATAGAGAATATGCTAAAGCTATGTTCTTGCATTTTATTGAACTAGAAAAAATGTCTAAAGGATTTACAACATTAAAAATGCAATCTAATCCTGACACAAAAACATCTAAAACTTTACAAGAAATAATTAATAGAAATTTATCTTTAGAAGAAACTAAAGAGATGTCTAAATTACCAAAAGGTTTAGTTGATAAAGTAATGGAATCTATATTAGGACCTTTCTTTGACAATCAGTTAATTAATGATATGATTGTACCTGTTTTCCCATTAAGAAATAATGCTACAGTTACTAATTATATTATCAATGCTATAAAAACTAGACAAGCTAGTATTACATCTAAGTTTGGTTCTGGTCAAGATGGTGCAAGAAGATTTATTACTGAATTTAAAAATGCTATACCAAATTATATATTCCAGAATTACATGACAAATATGCTTGATGAAAATGGTCAAGTAACAAGTATGCCTTCAGAATATAAAGAGAAAAAAGTAATTGAAAAAGCTGGGGTTAAAAATGGTGTTGAAGTAACTGCAGATAGTATATTTATAGATAAAGAAAGATTAAGTAAAGAATATAGTGAAGGTTTATACCTAAGAGATAATACAGACTCTGCTGCTTATAATCAAATTGGTTTACAAGGCTTTAGAGCACAGGACAATCTTTTTGCTAATGAGTCAATGTATTTTAAATATGCTATTGAAAGAGAGTATCAAAGATTTTTGTACTCAATAGAATCATTAACAACAAACAAAGATTATTTAAAGTTTGTCAGTCTTACTAAAAAGTATAATAAAGATCTAGAACAAGCTAATAAAATAGCTTATGAAAAATACCTGAATCAAAGAGCTTTAATAAATAGTTTTAACAGACAAGCCATAATGGGATTACCAAACAATTCCTATACAGATATGGTACTTAATATGATAGAAGAATTTCCTAATTTAAAAAACAAGTATCCAATACTTGCTCAATTAACTAAACCAAAAGTTAAATCAGGTGAATCTGTATTAAGTCTTAATGACATTAAGATGTTAAAGGATCCACAGTTAGCAGAAGTTTACTATAATAATATTAAAGATCTTGCAGATATTAATGTAGTAAAATCAACTGACAAGGAAGATAATAAAAGAATAAGTAAACTATTTAGTCTATTACCAAACATGATGATTTATCAACATGGTATTGGCTATAGTAAGTATGGTTTTGTTGAAGCATTACCTTATGAAGATTATATAGGCGTAATGCAGAATGCTGCAGATATATTTAAGACAAATAATTTAAATGGAGCTACCTTAGATTTAATATATAAAAGACTGATAGATTCAAAAGGTGCATTTAAAAATTATGTATCTGAACCTACTTTATATAGAAATGGTTTATCAAAAGCTCAATCAGAAGAATTAGTTCCAGAAATCTTAGCAGCAGATTCACCAGAAATTCAAGCATTATTAGCTTTAGTTCCAGGAGGACCTCTTACTGAAGAAACTCCTACTCAATCATCTACTAGTGTTGAAAGAGAGTATACTCCTGAAAATATAACATCATTAAAACCTAATGAAGTATTTGTATTTGGCAGTAATGCAGAAGGAGTACATGGTAAAGGAGCTGCTTTATTAGCTAAACAAAAATTTGGAGCTAAACAAGGACAATCAGAAGGATTACAAGGACAGTCTTATGCTGTTATTACTAAAAAGAATTGGAGAGTTGAAAAATCTTCTAGTTTAGAAGAAATAAAACAACAATTAGATACTTTTTTAGATTATGCTGCAAATGATAACAATAAATTTTTTGTTACAAAATTAGGGAGTTCATTAGCAGGATATACAACTGAAGAAATAAAGCAATTGTTTAGAGAATTACATAATGAAAATCCAATAACTGATAATGTAATTTTACCTAAAGAATATGAAGTAAGAACTACTGTTCAACCATCTACTAGTGTTGAAAAGTTTTCTTATGCAAGAACAGCTAATAATTCTTATGAAGTGTCTACTGCTGGAGATAGTAGATTTTCAGCTTTAAATGCTAAACTTAAAGATGGAAGAACTATTGAAGAAGCATATCAATTAGATGTTAAAGGTTATAGAACATATAAACCAGGAGAAAAGGTAGATGCTAGAACAGCAGGAGAGTTTACTAGTGAAGATAAAAATGGAAAAGAAATAATACTTGATGCTTCAAAAGCTACTATTGTTAGAGAAGATAAACAAGACCCTTCTTTTGTTTATATTAATATACAAGGTGAAGAATATTCTGTTTCTAAAAGAGAAATTATTCCTATAAATCCTACTGATAAAAATTGGAAAAATGGAAAAGGAAAAAAACCATTACATGGATATTCTGAAGAAGATAACTACTTATTTTATAAAGATTTGTGGAGTCAATGGGCTAAAGAAAATCCAAGTTTATTAGAAGATTTAAGACAAAAAGCCAAAGGTAAAGTTCTTACAGATAAATTTGCATCAAGTCCAGTATCACAAGCTAGAGCTTTAGCAGATATACTCAATGAAACAATACCCTCTACTCAAACATCTACTAGTGTTGGAAAAGGAGTATCTGAAATAAAACCTTTAAATACCATAAAAGATTTACCACTTTTAATTAAAAAGTTAAAAGAAGCTGGATTTAATGTTAATGAAAGACAGAGTATTGAAAACTCAGTTAAAACATTAATGAAAGGAATGGATGTAATATTATTAGATGATGGTACACAAGGTGGTAGATTATCTTATAATGAGGATACAGAAACTTTAGATTTATGGTTTACAAATGGATTAGAAAAAGAAGATAATGAATTAAGAGTAAAAGCTGAAAAGATATTTAATGGTGAAATAGCATTACAACAAAAATCTCAATCATCTACTAGTGTTAAAGAAGGAGTACAAGATGTATTTAACTCTACTCCTGAGTTGGCTTTAATTGGAACACAAGAACAGTATTCTAGATATTTAAATTCTGTATTCCCACAAAGTAAAGTAAAAGATATTCTATACAGAGGTAGTCAAAATCCAAATAAGATTGAAGCTACAGATATTGATCCTGAACAAGGCAGCGGAGCTAAAAATTTAGGTAAAGGTATCTATCTAGCAAAAGATAAAAGTTTTGCTGATAAATATAGTGGAGAGCAAGGAAGAACATCTGCTTTTATTAGTAATGTTCCTGACTTTCATATTACGGCTTTACAAAAAAATTGGGATAGAGGATACCAGTCTGCAGCTAATATTACTGTAAGGCAGTTTACTGATGTCACAAGTAATGCTGTAATAAATTTTGATGGTATTGATACTGATCAGTATACAGATGACTTTAATATGTATGGTGGTAGATATACAGGTTCTGTTGATGAAAATGGTTTTCCAACTTATCAAAAAAATAATAAAGTAGTACCTACTTGGAATCAATTGGCAGTAAATTCAAATAGTCAAGTGCTTGTATTAGGTTCTAATCAAGATATAGAAAACTTTAAGAACTTTGTAAGTAACCAACCAGAAATGAAAAGAGATACTCCAATTCAACCTGAAGTATCTAATGAAAATAAACCAGAAGGTTTACCAGGAATTCCAAGATCTTCATCTAGTTGTAAATAAAAATTAGTATATTTAAATAAAAGAACATTATGCCTTGTCAAATTGCTATTAAAGATTTTTTAAATGATATGATTAATAGTGAAGCAAGAATTGCTTTAACTAAAAGTCCTGATCAAGCAAGAGCTTACATTAAAACTTTAAATGAAAAGTATGGTGAGGAAGTTGTTATATATTTAGAAAGAGGAGATACTCCAGATTATGATATTTATATACCACAAACACTGGTAGATTCTTATTATGAGAGTGAACTCATGATAGAGTTAAGAGAAATGCAAATGGCTGAGAATGAGGCAAAAGAGATTCAAAAAGAAGATGCTAAAAGAGCTGGTGAAGAATATACTGATGAATATTTATTTGACAGTAATGGTACTAAAATGTTTTTTACTAAAGAACAGTTAAATAAATCTAGAGATATTGAGATTGCTAATAGACTAGGTGAGAAGTTTAAAAAAGCTTTTAAGGTAGATTATCAAATAATTACACCGTCTGAAGCTGCTGTGCTATTACAAAATAGTCCAACACCATATGCGCCTAATGTATCTGCATTTTATTATGGGAATAAAGTTTATTTTATATCTGGTAGATTTACAGCTAACAATGTAATGCATGAATTTGGCCATCCCTTAATTAAGGGTATTTCTTATCAAAACCCTAAGTTATTTAATAATTTATATGATCAATTGATTAGTTCTACTACTGGACAAAATGCAATTGCTATTGTAAAAGAAAGATATCCTGAGTTAGAAGAAGGTACTCCTAGATTTATGGAGGAAGCTATTGTAACAGCAATGGAAATTGATGCTGATAACAAACTTAAAGGTATTAAAGATGATGATAGTTTATTTCAGAAGTTTATACAAAATTTACTATATGCAATAAAAAAAGTAATTAAAGCTCTGACAAATAAAGTAAATCTTAGTAAGCTTGATACTACTACTACTAGAGAAGAATTAGTAGACATGATGTTAAATGAAGACTTTGTCATTGAAGATCTTAGTTATCAAGCAAGTTTGTTTGCTGATTTTAAAAAAGATACTGATGACTTTTTAAAAGAACTTAAATCTATTGAGCCAAAAAATTTAGTTAATGCTATTAATAGATTTCATGATGAAATGACTTTCCAATTAGGACAGTTAAAAACATCTTCAAAGAAATTAAGAGAAGAATTAGGTAAAGATGGTATTAATATAATCAAAAACATAAAAGATTATGTTGGTAGTTATAAAAATAATAATGATGAACTTACAGATGAAGAGCTAGATAAGTTAGTTGAAGCTTTACAACTTAATGAACAAGATTTAAAATTAAGATCTTTATCTTTTATAAATAGTCTTAGTGAATTAGAATTGTTTGCAAGAAAAATCAATAACATTTTTAATGAGTTACAGAAAACAAACAAGCATTTAACAGAAGAAGGTAACCAAAAAATCCAGTACTTTAAAGAGTTTATGGAAAGAGAAAGTAAATTCTTAAAAGATATTAGTAAGATTTTAGGTTTAGATCCAGCAAATGAATTAAGTAAAAAAATATTATCTATAAAAGCTGTTATTGAAAATAATATTGAAACAGCTGCTGATATGACTGCAGACTTTATGAAAAAGTTTTTTGTAAAAGTTGGAGAACCAATGCAAAAAAATGTAAAGTCAAAACTAGAAGAACAAATAAATACAATACTTAAATCATCAGGTTATACAGAACAAGAGATAGAAACATTTACAAATGCTTTATTTGATAAATTAGATGTAGAAGATACAAAATATATAAATGTTAATGACCTATTATCAAAACCCTTACCTACAAAAAAATATCTAGATAATGCAATAAAAAATTATCAAGCTAATAAGATTACTGAAGCTTCAGTAGATGCTTATCTAAGAGGACATGTAAGAGATGTTTCTGCAGCTGGTGCTATGTTGAACCCTATGGGTAATGTTAATGACTTATTTGGAGCTTTCTCTCAGTTTATGAGAGATAAACTTTCTGATCAAGAAGTTACAACACTTCAGAAACAAATGAAACTAGTTGAAAATTTAAAATCTAGTTTAAATGCTGTTGGTTATAATGCTAATAGTCCAAATCAATTAGCTGAAATGGTTTTATTTGTAGATAAAGTTGGTGAAGTTGATGAGAATGGAGAGTTTAAAGAGTATGAAATATATTCTTTTCTAGATAAATTTAAAAACTGGAGAGCTGATAAAGATAAATTAGAATTTAATCTTAAAAAAGCTAAGGATAATAATGATAAAGATGCTATAAAAGTAGCTATGGATGAATTAAATACTTTTAACAAAGTGTATATGAACCGTAGATTTACTGATGAAGTATATGATGTACAAGATATTTGGAAAAAAGACAATACTGTATACAATCCATTATTAAAAAAAGATGTAGTTATTTCAAAAGACATAGCTTTTGAAGCTTATATGGAGAGAAAATCTGCATTAGATGACTTAAGAACTTATAACTCATCAAGTGAGTTTACAGAGTTAGATGATTTACTAGAGTTTACTGCATCAGAAAATGTTAAGACTAAGTATAATGAATTGTATAATCTTTATGACAATGATGGCAAATACAAGCAAGGAGTAGAATTAGAAAAAGTATTAGTAAGAAGATATCATAGAGAACAATCAAGAAAGTTTAATGAGTCTATAACTAATGATGAAAAATTCCAACAAGATTTTGATCACTTTATTAATGTAGAATTAGCTGGTAAAGGAGTCACTAAAGATGCAACACCGGATCAGTATGAAGCAGAGTTAGAAAAGTTTTTTAATAAAAATCTAAAAATTGCTTATACAGATGAATATTATCAAAGTAAAAAAGGAATACTAGAAGAGATAAAAAAGATAAATGAAAAAGGAAAAGAATCTGAAACCTCAAAAAAACTAGTAGACTTATATGAGCAAAGATATAATATTGTTAATAGGGTAACTGATAAAGATGGAGAGCCTAATGGTCTTGAACTAGGTATAGATACTATTAAAAGATTAAAACAAATAGAACTAGAAATAGTAGATGCTCAAGAACAATTTGATAAAAAAACAGGACTAACAAAAGAAGAAGCTAAAAAGTTAAGATACTATGAGGAATCTATTATAGCTCAAAACAAGTTTAATGAAATGACTCCTGAAGAAAAAGCTGAGTATAATTCATTAATAGCTAACAAAAAAGCTTTTGGTATGGCAGCTGAAGAAATAAGCTATCTTAGAAATTTATACAGAATGTTAGCTGATTTAACAGAAACAAGTGCTACAGATTACTATGTTACTTCTTTTACTAAAGCTTTAGGAGATCTTAAGATAGAAGAACTTACTGTTGATAATGCTGAGTCTTGGATTAACTCTTCTAATTTACTAGAGGCCAAGGCTAAAAACTCAAGGTTTGCTGAATGGTTTGATAGAAATCATTACTCAAGAGAAATTTATGATGTTAGTGTTGGTGGTTATGTATCTAAATACTATAGATTAAAAGTATGGAGTGTATCAAAACCAACAAATCCAGAACATTATAAAACTACAGAAATTAAAGATCCTTTAACAGGTGAAGTATTTAAAAGAGCTGGAGTACCCATTGCTAAGTATTCATATACAAAAATAAAAGATCAATATAAAACCGGATACAATCCTAAAACTCAAAAGGTTGAGTTAGAAGTTGGTGTTCATATAGATAATAAAGGTAATTTTTTACCTAAAGAATTTGCTGTTGGTTCTGCTAATGGTAAATATATGAATGAAAAATATTATCAATTAAAAGCTTCTAATAATGCTCAGTTTAAGTTATTAGAAAAATTAAAGAAAGATACTTTATCTATGCAAGAAGAATCACCATATTCTTCAAGAATGTATTTAGATTTTCCTAGATTCAGAAAACAAGATAATTTAGAATATTTAGCTACAACTAATTTAAAGAAAGACATTAAAGACAAGTCTAGTGATATTTTAAGTAATGTAAAGTCATGGGTAATGAGTGCTAATGATGATGCTGAAAGAGGTCTTAACTTTGATACTAAACACTTATATATTAAAACTGATTTACAAGGTAATCCAATATCAAGAGTACCTGTAAGAGGTTTATATAAAATGAATGTAAATGATGTATCTCCAGATATTCTTAGATCATTATTGACTTATGGTTATTCTCTTGATAAACAAAATGCTCTTATTGAATATGAGCCTATTGCTAATGCTTACTTAAATACTTTGGCTGATCCTAATAATGCTTTAGATAGATTAGATGTAGCAAGTTCTGTACTTGCTAAAGCTAAGGATGGAGCTTCAATGTTTTTAAAAAGAAGTAATAATCAAAGATTACAGCTTGCTAAGGACTATATTGATAGAACTTTCTATGGTAAAAATGTAAGTGAATGGGAACAAGATAATGTAAAAATTAGTAAAGTAATTAGAGGTTTAATGTCTAATGCTAGATTTTCATTCTATTCATTGAATCCTGTATCAACATTAAAGAATAAACTTGGTATGGATTTTCAAAAGCTTATTTATGCAGCAGGAGGTAAACATATAAGTTTTTCATCAATGGCTAGAGGTACAATTACTTCTGCAAAAACTGTTATGGAATATGCTGCTACAGGAGCTTATGCTAAAGGTGTAAAAAGTCTTAACTTACAAGTTATGGATGCTTTTGATATGTCTCCAGGTAAAGCAGAAAAAAATTCAACAGATTCAGCATCAAGAACTGCTGTTAAAGATTTATTAAATGCTACTTGGTTATATTCAGATAGAAAGTTAACTGAATTGCAAGGATCTTTAGATATAGGATTTAGTTTATTAGAGTTTCAAACAGTTGAACAAATACAACCAGATGGCACACCAAAAGAAATAAGATATGCTGAAGCTTTTGAAACAGATAAAGAAGGTTTATTAAAACTAAAAGATGGGATTAATCCAGAATATGGTATTAAGAATTTAGATCATACTATTGAAGCTGGAGACACTCTTGCTACTTTAGCAAAAAGATACAATATGTCTGTGGATGAGTTAGCTAAAAAAAATAATTTAAAACCTAGTGCTCAAATAAATGTAGGAGACTCATTAGTAATTTCAAGAAACACTAAGTTTAATGAAATGAAAAGAAGAATGGCTTCAGCAAATAAAAAACTAAATGGTACTATGGCTAAAATAGATAGTCCTATTGGAGAAAAATATTTGTTATATGATGTATTTACTTTTTCTAGAAAATTTGGTACAGGTATGTTTTTATCTAGGTATCAAGCTGACATGTCTAAAGAGAATAGATTTGGTGAAGTTTGGGATTGGGATTTAAATGAAGCTAACAGAGGTAAGTATATACAGTTTTTAGCTACAACTAAAAATTTAATTACAGATGCTAGAAACTACTGGCCAATAATGACTAAAGAAGAAAAAGGTCAAGTTTATGAGGTAGTTACAGAAGGCATGATGTTATTTTTTACAGGTTTACTTGTTACTTATTTATTTGACTATGATCCAGGAGATGAAGACAGATTTGAAAAAATGAGAATGAGACAAGAAAGATATGGTGCTGGTGGTTGGTTAGCAAATCATGCATTATATCAGCTTATGATGGTACAAAGAGAAAATCAATCTTTTATTCCTATTCCAGGTGTGGGTATGGATGAATGGTTAGATTTTACAGAAACATCATCTATTGTAGTAGGTCCAACTTTAAGTTTATATTCTAAGATTGTTACAGATTTAGGTCTTATAGTAACAGGTAGTGATAAAGCTATATATAAACAAGAAGTAGGTCCTTATTCATGGCAAAAAGAAGGTAGCTATAAAATATGGAATCACATTGGTAATATATTTGGCTTATCTGGTAAAAATGTTATACCTCCTGCAGGTGAATGGGAATCAGGTCCTATATGGGCTATCAAAAAAGCAGAGATTTTTGAGAACTTAAGATAAAAAAAGGGAGAACCTTTTAAAGTTCTCCCAATTCTATGTCAAGTAATTGACTAAATAATCTTTTTGTTTCAGCTTCTACAGCTTCTTTTGGCCACTTTTCAATGGTATCTCCAAAGTGAGCGGTATCAAATCCAAATACCCACCAATCTTTTGGTGCATTTACACCATCTCCCCAATCATTGTAAGTAATACCACCATTAACATCTAAACTTTGTACTAAAGATATTTTTTCTTGTGTAATATTTCCTAAATGCAAAGGATGAGTAGGAGGTACGGCTACATAACCATTACCCCAACCTTTTTCAATAAGTATATCCTCAGTTACTCTTGAAGTCATATATTTACGTTTGTCTTCATTTTCAATTACATACCATTTCATTCTTCATCATTTTCTTCACAACAGTCACATTCTTCTGACTCTTGTTGTCCATACTCATTATCAAACCAATCTCTAGCTGTTGCCTTTGTTGGTCTTTCATAACAACCACAATACATGCTTTCTGCTCCAGACATGTATGCTTCAAGCATTGCTTTCTTAAATGTTATTGGATTCATCTGTGTTAACTTTAATAAACTTAGTTAAATCTGGTTTAAAAAATCCAGGTCCTTTAAGTATCTTACCGTCTTCTCTTAATAAAGGCTTACCATCTTCACCAAGTTTACTCATATTACTAGCTTGTATTTCATCAAATACTTCTTCTATAATATGTTGCATACCATGTTTAAGAATAGTACCACATAAGATATATAACTGATCACCAAGTGCATCAGCAATTTCTACTAGTGAGTTTTCATCACATGCATCTAAGTATTCATCATTCTCTTCAGACATAAGTCTATGTCTAAGTTCATATCCATTAGCATTTAAGTTTTTAGGCCATGTGCCATTTTTTTGTCCAAATGCTGTGTGAAATTGTTCCACTTGCTTTAATTGTTTTTCCATGTTGTAAAATTAAAAAAAAAAGGGATACATTTCTGCATCCCTTAATTGATTATTTGTTTAACCCAGCCTATTCAAGCAAGGATCTTTAGAAAAAGTCAGGAGTATTATCCTTATCTTCTTCAGTTTCATTACTAGTAAAATCTAAATCAAAGTCATCTTCTACTTCTTCAGTAGTAATATCTAAATTAGCTTCACTAGGTTCCATGAATTCTCTTTTTTGTTCTTCTTCATACTCTTCAATATCTGCTATTGTAGGAGTAAGTGATAAGAACTCTTCTTTTTCTGTCTCAGCATCATGACCAGCACAAGGTGGAACTATTGGAGCTTCAAATGTATTACCAAAGGTATCTTCAAAAGTTACAACTATATCATTAGGTAAAGGTAAATCATCTTCTACAGTAACTTCTGGAAAAGTTATGTCAGATGGATCAACTATTGAATCTTCTTCATAATCTTCAGAGATGTCATCATTTTCAGCATATCTAATAGCCTCATCTATTTGATCTGCTTCTAAATCTGCAATCTGATCTAAGATATTAGTCTGATTAGCAATAATATATAAAGGATCTACTTCTTCTACTGGTGCACTTAAATCTTTAGGTGGTGTACTTAAATCTGGAACTGGTGCACTAACGGGTTGAACTGGTGCACTTAAATTACAGATAGTACCGATAAAGTAATGTAAAATTCTTTGATCTTCTAACCATGTTTTAGGATGAGAATATTGTAACGCATTAGTTACAAAATTATAAAATGCCCACAAACTATCTGTATTAGCAAATACTTGTTTTGGTTTCTTCATTTGCTCTCTAATAATACTAGCTTGTTCAGTAGTAAGAATCTCATACTCTGCAAATAATACTCCTAAAAGTTGAGCTTGTCTTCTTTTATTTAAGATTATTGCTTCCATAGAAACTTTATCAGAACATAATTGAGTATAGTACATGTGTGCATTAGAAACATATTGGTCTATAGTATCTTTTACTTCAGTATCTGCAGTTCCAGTGTGTTTTCTAACCCAGTTACCTATATTACCAGAAATCATTACTGATCCTGTTTCATTTATATAAGCACCAATTACACATTTAAACTTTACTTGTTTATTATAACTGTTTGTCCAAGCAAACATCATTGATAACTCAGGATCAGAATTAAAATTTAATTTATAAATTCCTTGAGCTATTTGTCCATCAGCAGTACATCTGTACTCCTCTTCTACAATACCAAACCCTGCCGCAGCAAGAGATTGGAATGCATAATCTATTACAAATTGGTGACTAATTACAGTGTAAGTAGCAGCATGATTTGGTAAAGGCACACTAATTAAAGTGGCCTTTGTTGTGTTTTGTATTTTCTTTGGCATTTAAAATAATTTTAATTGTTGTGAGTTAGGTTCTAAACCTTCTATTTCTTTTCTTATGTTTTGTAAATAATAATCATAATTGATAGTATATTCAGAGATATTTTTTTCTTCATGATCAATATACAAAGTCTGCATCCAAGGACCTGCCTCAATTTGAATTTGTCTATTGTCATTTCTATTAACCTTAAGTATTTTACTTCCTGATTTAGAAATATAATATCTTAAAGTATGTTGTAAATTCTTTGTAATATGATCACCCTTTTCTATCTTATGCTCTATAAATTTCCAATCACCTTTAATTTTAACACCACCACAATAATCAAAGATATTTGTGTTAGCTTTAAGAAAATCTTCAGGTTGAATTCCTTCAACAAAATATGCATGTAAAGCTTTAGGTATAATTAAGAAACTCTTATTTTTATGAAGAGCTAAGTCCTTAAACTCAAATCTACCTTTACATTTAGATTTTCCATTTTCAGTAACAGCTATATAGTTGTTTACATCACCAAGAACTATCTTAGAATATTTGTCATGTTCAAGCTGTAGATTAGTTATCTTTTCCCACCGTGCACAAATCTCCATATACTTATCTACATACTCTCTTGGAATTAAAGTCTCAAGACCATCTGTATTCTGCATTAATGGTATAGATCCAGGAATTTCTTCACAAATCATCTCATATAACATACTAAGACTTAGCTGACCATTGATTGTAATCCTCATAGTAAACTCTGGATCATACAGAAAACTATTTTCATCATTACTTAACCCATAGGTTGAGTTTAAGATAATCTTGTATACATAGTTTTTTGGATCCTTCTTAGGTATCTTCTTTCTTTCTTCAAAGAACCATTCATACAAATCACAAAATGCTTTTTGTGGAAGATGTCCTGGAGCCCATTTATTTCTAATTGCTAGATTAGGATAAAAACTAGTAACATCACTAGTCATTATAACCATGTCTTTATCAGAATTATAAACTCTAGAAGGACGTGCACCATGAATACCACCTAAACCATAGTCTGTTTTTACTCCTTTATACTGTACAGAATACTTAAAACCACCTTTAGTTTCTCCCGGATATATAACTACATCATTAAACTTAGATAACAAATGTTGAAATGGTGCTGTCTTAAATTCAATATAAGGTAGTATGATATCTTTAACAACTATCTTAGGTCTATGAGTTCTCATATTCTTGAGATCATATTTTCTAATACCAGTATGTTTACTTAGGAAATGTAAAAAGAGTTCTTTAGATATTCTTGGTTCAGAAGCTGAGAATAAATTAATACCATATTCTTCAGTAAGAGTTCTTCTAAGTTCAATTTGAGACTTGCTTAGGAACATAATATTCTTAGTAGACCTAACATCATTAATACAGTAATTAATAATTTCTGGTATCTGAGATTCTGTTATTTTAGTATAATGTTGAATTGGCATATCTATGATATTCTTCCAATCCATAGTATACTGTATCCATTTAAGACTAGATCTTTTAGCAGGATTATCCCAATGATTTAGTTTAAAGACATCAATTTGTTGTATCTGTAAATCTTTAGGACTAAATTCTAAGAATTCTCTTCTATTTTGTCTCTCAATTACATCCTGAGCTTTTTCATAAATCCATTCAGCAACCTCTTCACTAGACATAAATGAAAGCATACCAGCATTTCTAAGTATATGTTCAGTAATTTGACTGTCAAAACCAAGACCATTGAAGCTAACATGCCATTCATTGTTCTGAATGTTGTGTGCTAAAAACTCAAGAAAAATTTCTAAGTCATTTCTAGACTCATGTATAACATATATCTTTTTCTCTTCAGACTTGATACTTTCAAACACTCCCAAAAAACAATTGGAAAGTGTTTCATAGTCCATTACATAATGTTGTTTCATAATATAGTTCAGTTAAGCTGTTCCCCCTATTTAATTAATAAAAAAAGGGTAAATATTTCTACTTACCCTTTTCCTGTTTAATTTAAAAACTACTCACTAGCAGCTTCTTTACTTGGTAAACCCAAGAATTGTTTATAATCAAACTTTTTAACATTAACTGCAAAAAGTTTAATTAGTTCTTCTACTGCAGATTTATCTTCTACATAAAATTCTTGAAATACTTCAATCTTGTGTCTTTCTTCTCTAAAAGTTCTACCATTAGGTCTTGGTGTTTTAATCTGCATTGGATCACCATTGTCATCTAACTTAGGTAACATATGCAAAGACTGTTTGGTTTGTTTAGAAATGATGACAAAGACCTTAGTTTCAGGGTCAAAGATACATTCTACATAAGGACATGAATCCGCAATTGGAATCATTCTAAAAGTTTGCTTTTCTTGCCATGTAGCTTGAACAAGCATCATTGTGTTTTCACTCATTGTTGGATTTTTTTACAAAGATAATTTAGAATCTTGAATTGACTCAAGATTTTTCACATCAATTAATAATTTTTCTTTTTCCATATCAGGTTTATTACATAATTCTCCTACTTCTTGAAGGAGTTTTATATCTACAGCCAATATATCTGCATAATCAGAAAAATACTTTTCAGGATGTAAATAGCTAGTTATATAAATTACATTTGCTGTGTTATCTTTGAAATAACTTAGTATTGTGCGCTTTAAATTACTATTGATTTTACTATAAGCACCATTTAATACATGGTGCCAATCAGATTTTAAATCAGAAAAATCAAATACATATATGCTAGTTGTACTATCTACCTTATAATAGTCACACAACCTATTATGCTTTAAGAGAATTTGTTTCTCAAAATGCAAAAAGGTTGGTGTATTAGGTGTATTATAAACACATACTAGCTTCATATCCTCGGGAGTATATCTTGTACTCCAACTGAAATAAGTTTCAGAAGGTACAACATTAGTTCCCTTTTTAATATCTAAGACAGGATATAAAAATATCTTAGACTTTTGAAAGTACTTTGTATAAAGCGCGTTTAAACCCATAATTTTACAGTTTTACATTACCTAATGCTAATTCATATGGTAAGTCATATCTTTTGTTTTCATAGTGCCACTTAATAGTTTTTACTACTTCTTCAAAATTTGACTCCCATTGAGTTAGTGTTGCTTTAGACACTTGGTAAGGGTAAACTAAATTGTATTTATCAATTACTATAAAAGTAACTTGAACAGCCCAATCTTTGTCAATTGCAAATTCTTTTTTTGCTAACATAACATAAATTACTGCTTGAATCCAGTATTTATAATACTCAACAGAATCTGGAAAATCTTGTATTGACTTACCTAGTGTTTTTAAGTCATTGATAAAGATAGTTTTTGAATTGTGATCAACAACTACATTATCTAATACTCCATGAAAACCAAATGCTAATTCTTCAGGATCAGTTTTTAGATGCAACTCATTATAAACCTTTACTGAATCATCTTGATCATCTGGATCTAATTGTAACAAAGCTCTTACTTGAATATTCTGCCGTAGTATTTCAACTGAAATATTGCAGCCATCCAATATTGTCTGATCTACTACAGTTTTATTTAAGCTTTTCTTAAGAAATTCAAAATATTCTTTGTTTTCTTCTGTAAGAACTTTGTCTAGTCTTTGCTGATCTGTCTTAAGTGTTTGATATAAGTTATTAGTAACTAACTGTGTAAGTATATCATTAGAGTAATCAGATAAATCTAATGTATCATTTCCAATAACTAAATGTTTTTTGAAAAGGGTATCAATAATTTTTTTCTGACTATCTGTTGGAAACTTACCTGGCATAGTTATAAATTGCTTATCATAATTATCAGCCTCCAGTAAAAGACAGTGTAATACTCTACCTGCAACTAAGTGAGTATCAGTACTATCTTCTCTATTATTTAAGATATAATGATTATAAAATAACCCTGGTGAAAACAAGAGTTTATTAATACCACTATAACTAAAATAAAACTTCTTCTTATAAAACAACTCTAGTTCATCAGAACCAATCAAAATCATCTGACTCATTTTTTTCTATTTTTTGAAATGTAACTTCAATATTATCATTATCCACACCATAAAGATCATGAACTACATCTGCTTCAGTAGCAACTTCTATAGTTTCAGATATCTTTTCATTTTTATTTAACTCAGATTCGGAAACAGGATTTGCTGCTTCTAATGCTATTAACTCTGACTTGAGTTCATTTCTCTCAATTACTGTAAACGCATCTTCTATATCTTCATCAGCTATGTCTTCTACCTGTGCAGAGTCATTTTGCACATCAATGAGCTCTATAGCATCTTCTGGAGTGAACTCTTCAACATGTTCATAAGTATAATTAACATTCAGAGACTTAAGTAAATCTTCATTTAGAGTTATAGTTTTAACTTTAAAATAAGTTGAATCTCCAGTATTAGCAATTTCATCAGAATATCTGGTCATTAAAACATCCATCATTTCTTTTGTAACTACTTGTTTCTCAATAAGAGATCTTACAATAGTATCTAAACTAGTACTTAAATAAGTTTTGTTTTTACCTAAATAGTTAACTAAAGATTTAAAGTTTACATGATTTCTAGTATGACAGTTACTTATAGCAGTACTATGTTCTTTAAACAACATTTCTAAATATAATAAAGATTCAGTATAATTAGAATTAGCCATAATCTCCATTGCTAAGATATGATTGTCTTTATCAGAACTTTCAAACATTTGGTGTATTTGCTCATACATAGATTCATCTATAATAGTAGCATCATCACCATTAATATGTTTTAAGATTGCAGACTCATCATATAAATTATGTGTAGAAATTATTTCAGACAATTTAACATACTCTGAATCAACACTATAATACATATTTGATGTTATAATTTTATCAGCATGTTCCTTTAATGCAACATTATCACCATGTCTAATTACACCAGCCTCCGCATAATCAAATAAAAGTCTATCTTCTGTATAATTTTCTAAAGCTTCTCTGATATTTTCTCTATATCTGTCATCTATATGGATATTAGTATCATCACAGATAGCTTTAAAATCTGCTGTTGTTATTGAATAAAACCAATTACCATCACATATTTTTGCTTGTGTATTTTTACTAGCAAATACATGAGTTGCATCATTTACATCTCTAACTGTTTTTATACCGTATTGTAAAGCTAAATCTTTAAGCTTAATTCTTGGAACATTTACACCCTCTAAGAAATAAAGTTTATCTCCTTTTGTTGGTAAATACTCATTAATTCTGTTTTCTAATAATAGTTCATTTCTATTATCTAAACAGTTCATGGGTTCTAATTTAAAAACTACCTCTGTTGAATATGCTTCAACTCCAAGTTTTAAAAACATTTTCATAGAATAAAATTTAAAAAGGGGAGTATTATCTCCCCTTATATTTGTTTATACTTAAATTATTTTTCTTTTAGTGGGAAATGTCTAATGTTCAATTACTTAACAGCCATTTTCACCACGTCTTTGTTCTGCATCAATGGAGCAAACTTAACTTTGTTTCCATTAACAATCTCTTTGATAATATAATATCTAAGGTCATCTGTAAATGCATCACAGTCTGTTGTAAGTTTGATTAATCTTTGAGTCATAGTTGCTGGAACAGGTTTAGTGTTTGCAAATACTAATGAATAATTAATTAGTCTTGTTGCAATTACACTAGATATGTCAGCTCTAAAGTCATCATCTCTACCTACAGCATTAGATAAAGCTCCCATTACATATGCTTCATCTTTAGTAAGTGTATCTTCAGGTGAGATAATCTTATCTAACTTGTTGTTAATGAACATAGTAAACATAGAACTAAAGTCTACACCAACAGAACCCTCACCAATCATTTGAATTAGAGGCAAGCTCTCTTCAAACTTAGGAATAGAACTAATACCATTAAAGAATGTAGTAATAGATCTTGGATTTACTCTTTGAGTTACAAGTTCTGGATGCATTAACATAAAGTTGATACATCTACCATCAATCTGTGCTTTCTCTGCCCACTTAGCCCATACATCAGAATCATATTTCAACTCAACAGAGATAAATCTTGTCTTCTGAGCTACGTCAAGACTAGTAACATTGTAATCACCATTGTCTGGATTAGTAGTCAAGATAACATGCCAGTTCTTAGGTAATTTCCATGATACATATTCTTGTCTATCCAAGATCTCCATTGTTGCTTGCATGAATCTTTGGTCAGCTCTGGTATAGTCATCTAAGATTAAGAAACCACCTTCACCTTTACCCTGAATCCATTCAGGAGCAGCATGTGACATTCTTTTTGCTACAACTTTGTATCCTTTAGCACTTGCTGCAGATATCTGAGATTCATTAATCCAAGTAGTTTTAGTACCATCTGCATTTGATATCTGAAATTCTTTTACAGGAAAACCTACTAAGTCACCTAATTCTTCTAGCTGAGATAAATTCAGCTTTACAACTTCCATATTCATTTCTTTACCCAACTGCATAATAGCAGAAGTTTTACCCAAACCAGCATCACCTTCAATATTTACAGCCACAGGAACTTTACCTTCAGCTTGGATGTGTTGGTTATTAGCAACCATGTGCTTAATAAAATTCTTTAACTCTTCTACATTTAATTGTACTTGACTCATCTTTTTCTTTTTTATAGTTCTAATTTAATTACTTTACCGGGTAAACTTTCATTCATATAAGATTGTTCTGACAAAACCCATAGGATATTTCCTTTTGGTCTTACAGATGTACTACATTCACCATCAGTAAAATACACAAGACTTGTATATTTCTTTAGGTTTTCATTAAAATATTCTAGGACGGGATCAAATTCAGTTCCACCTCTACCTTGTACTGCCATCTCAAATTTACCTTTGTAAGGTTCAATTGATCTGATACTTGTATCACATTGTACAACAGTAATATCAACACCACACTTATAAATATGATGCATCTCTCCCATAAATTCTTTAAGCTCATTATCACTTACAGAACCTGAAGTATCAATAGCCAACAACATATGTTGTCTCATCTTTACTTTAAGACCAGGATTAGCATCAAATCTCTTGTTTTCCTTTCTTCTGATCTTCTTAGTAAATACTTTAGTACTTACACCAGTAAATCTTCTAATGAAGCCTCTCCAGTCAAATTTAGGAGGTACTATTTCTTCAATAACAATTACTCCTTCTATCTCTCCAGGAACATTACCGCGCTTTTTAACAGTTTGTTCTTTAGCATCAGATAATACTTTCTGTAATTGTTTCTCAATTAACTTTTGTTCAGCTTCAGTAAGATCTTCAAAGTCTTCCCAAGTACCATGATCAGGAACATTACCAGATTCTATATTATCTAGTAATTCATCCATTGCATCATTACCACAGGTACCATTCTTGTCTTTCTCATCTTTAAACTCTTTAAGCTTATCATAGTAATATCTACAACCAGCTTTAAGATCTAGATTCATATCTTCATAGTCCTCAATAAAAATACCTCTACCCGGAAGCTTTTTACTAATCTCTAGTAATTCTTCTTGAGGAGCATCTCTTTCTCTAGCTTTTGCTATTTCAGTTGTTACAGCTTCTTTAATAGTATCATATTCTTGTTTAGAATATTCACCACCTGGAAGCCAAGAACTTTCAATATACTGATTAATCTCCATGTCCATTGCAACATTTGCTAATCTTCTATCACTAAACTTAAAGAAAGTAGTAAGATGTCCAAATGCAATATGTAACAATTCATGTTTTAATATACCAAGTCTTTGGTCATCATTAAGTTCTTCCCAAAAATTAGAATTAATAGCAAGCTGATAATTAATACCATTCTTACTAACTCCTGCTGTTGGTACTCTCTTATTGTCCCAAAGCTTATTCAACATAATAAGAAAGAACCCGTAATAGGGTTCCTTCAACATTAAGTCTTTGCTTGCTTTACTTAAACTCTGAACTTTGTCCATTAGTTTTTTAGTTTAATATTTATGTCAAATTTATCAGCTGGATATCCTAGTTGTCCTAAGAATCCAACCATGTCAACTACAAAATTCTCTAAAAACAATTCTATTGAATCTTTACTAGAGTTATTTGAAGTCATAAGTGATAAACACTTACCACTAGTTAATCCTTCTTCACTGAAGATAGAATCTTTACTAAGTGTTTTGTATGCTTTAGGAGCTTCTTTTTCCCAAGTTGCTTTTCCTAACTTAGAGAACTTGTATAATACAAGTAGCTCACCTTTATAGTTTTTAAGTTCAGCATTATTCAATGCTTGGAATGCTATAGTATGATTCTCAGAATCACTTGACTTTAGCATGTTTAATAAATTCTTTGTTTCTTCTTTGTCAAATTTTAATTTTGCCATTACTTTTTGTTTAAAATTTTATAATTATATTGTAGTGTTTTAGAGCTTCATCATAAGAAGTTGCCCAGATTCTGTAACCATCAATTACAAATAATTGCTTTTCCATTAGTCTTCAATTTTTAGTGTTTTAATTGCCCATAACTCAAGTTTACCAGATTCAATCATATCTACCCATTCCTTTGCTGTTGGAATGTAATTGTTGCAATCCTCTTTGACATGCTGTTCTCCAACATATCTTGTATAAACTTCTTTTCCATCAGAGTTAGTAATAGTCATACCAAATCTTTTTTCACATTCAAATATTCCTTCACTATGGTGTCTGAATATTCTATGCATACTATGGCCAATCCAAGCTTTGGTTTCATCAAACCATTTATGGATTTCCAAATAATCTACAGGAGAGCCACCAAACTTTTTAGCTGATGATTTTGAATGTTGATAAGGATGTGCCATTACTTCTTTTTTAAATATTCAACAACTCTTTCCCAGTAAGTTTTAGCTTTCATTTTACCATCTTCAAATGGTGCTAATGCAAAACATGCTTTAGCTGTGTTTAAAGCTTCTTCTTTACCTTTTTCAGTTCCATGTAAAACACATGCATATTTATACAGTTCATCAGCTTTTCTTTCTTCAGTCATTTTCTGTTTTATTTAATAAACTACCTTCATGAGTATAATTTTCTGTTTCTGTAATTCTTATAGAATTATTAACCATATATTTACCTGAAGGAACACATATACATAAATTACCAAAACCACCTTCATTCTCCCACCAGTCTTCAATGTCAGTTAAAAGTTTTTCTTCTGCAAAGTTTTCAATTAAAGAATAAGCACTTGAATCTAACTGTGCTAAATTTGTATCATTATCCCAGTCATCAATACCATCATTTACATCTTCTGGAGTAGTACAAGGTTCTTTTGTATATCCAATCCACTCTATGGCACCGGAGTCTCCTCCACCATCATAATGTACTTTAACACCTGTAATACCAAGGTCAGCCAACTTAAGTAGAAGGCCTGTCATTTCATTTTCTGTCATATTATTTTGTTTTGTAAAATCTGCCAAGGATATTGGCATTTAAATAATTTTCTTTCTCAAGCACTTCATACTTAAACTGGTGCTTTACTTCTT
>Ga0181358_1000104_pt1 | contig 34539 bp, 47 predicted proteins | sample Fa13VDMM110SD_FD_130096 | JGI IMG/M metagenome (GOLD analysis project Ga0181358, IMG submission 130096) | Freshwater viral communities from Lake Michigan, USA - Fa13.VD.MM110.S.D | ecosystem: Environmental > Aquatic > Freshwater > Lake | place: USA: Michigan | collected 2013-09-24 | reverse complement strand
TGCTCAATACGAATTGAATATTGACGGAGGAAGTCGCACTGTTATCACCAGTGACATACTTGTTCTGCGTCAACGCAATTACGAACAGGTGATGGTGGATTCTAGTTTGGGTGTTAGCAAGAATCTAGTGGTGGGGGGCGGAGCACACATTGAAGGAGAATTGACAGTTCATCATGTTACAGCTCCTGTGGAAATTCAAGAAACAGAGAAAAGCTTTGTTTATGGTACTACAAATAATATTGATGCAAAAATTATTGGCTATGTGCAGCCTGGGGCAAGTGTTTGTACTGGTTGGGGCATTGTTTGGAGCAAGACACCTTGCAATGATATCGCCGATCCCAATTGTCTTTTCACCTATAGTCATAGTCACTTGTTCAAAAATCTCCCCCTCAATCTGGTTGCTGAAAATAAAGATGTGCGAAACACTGGGCAAGCTTGCAATAATACTGATCGAGTTGTCGCTGCTCCTCAGAACAATGCCTACAATGTGAAGGGGAGCAATCCTCCAGACAATCCCATAGTTAGGGGTTAATAGTCGGTCAAAAGAAACATATGGAAAGGAGCAATCGTATGATGCATGGGCAATTGCGAATCTCTTTCCAGCATTTGATTATAACTGGTTAAATCTTTGAAAGGTTTATTTTTAAAAAACAAATGCGAATAAAATGTGTTGATGGGATACACATTTTTAGATAAAAACAGATAACAATCGCTACATTCCACTTCCATAGGAGCCAGAACTGCTTCGTATTGTTCCTGATTAACGTTGGGATTGGCTTGAAGAGGCAAAACATAGGGCATCACTTCGTTGCTTACAGGGCTGGTGATTCCATATAAAAACAGCATATCTTCCAAGCGAGAACCATATTTATGTACAATATATTTGGGATTAAATTCCTCTTTGATTTTTAATCTTTTCTGATCGTAAAGATTTCTTATATTGAATCCGAAGAAAAATGTGGGATATGTTATTTTTTCGAACTTTTCCAAATCAGCAGATTTTTCCGTATCATTAAAAGTTAATGTCATATGTGTATCGTAAAGTACACATCACAAATATCAAGCTACTGAAAATGAAAAAACTTGAGATAGGCTAGGAAGTTTCATAATGATGCCTCGGCGTTTGCCACTGGAATTTTGTACAATAACAGTCACACGATCTCCCACCACAACCACTCCCGAATTGATGGTTTCCTGCATTTTTATTGAGCGTACTGTGGAACCTGTGTTTACATCAAATACCCGCAAGCTGTTTAAACCATCCACAACCACTGAATATGCCTTTTTTGCCATATAAGTTATTTATCTATAATATTTTTAAAATAATTGGATAAAACATAATATATAATAAATAATACTAATGGCCGCTGAAATCAAAAAGATCATTCTTCGTCAAGGTACTGAAGCAGAACGTTTAAATGTACAATTTGAAAAGGGAGAACCCGGATTTTGCACAGATAGCAATCGTTTGTATATGGGAACAGGTTCTGCTTCATTGCCTGTTGCCACTAACAATTTGGGATTTGCAACATTTTCTGGCAATTCCACCAACATAAGTTCCACGCTTGCTCCTGCCAGTGGAGACTTTGTTTTTGATCGAAGCACCAATCTGACGTATATGCTCACAGGAACCGATTTTGCTCGAACCAGTGCTTTTGCTCCTTTTGGCAGTCAATTCACAATCGATAACAATTCGCTCATATCTGTAGGAAATGTGGTTCGAGTTGCCGACAACGGATTGCTTGCCACCAAGTTGTCCAGTTTGGCTATCGGTTCTGGATTGGAAAGAGTAGGAAGCAATACGGTTTTAAAAACCAGACTGGGAGCCAGTCTCACTTATGAAGTGGGGGGAGGCATGGTTGTCAACAGCAATAGTGTGACCAATGCTATGCTTGCATCTGCTCCAGCCAATACCATAAAAGGTCGATTGAATACAGGGGGAACTGTACAAGATCTTACTCCTTCGGATTTGCAAGTTCTTCTTGCAGGTCTGGTCACCACCAATCCTATTGGCACAATTATTGATTGGGCAGGAGCAGAAGCTTCAGCAATACCTTCCACATTCTTGGAATGTAGCGGAGGATATGTGAGCATGACAACCTATCCTGATCTTTTCAATGTGTTGCAAACCACTTGGAATACTGGAGGAGAGCCTGCAGGAACATTCCGCTTGCCTGATTTGCGCAGGAGAACAACTGTGGGTCGGGGTGGAACAGGATCGGCAACAATTTCCAACACAGTGGGAAGTGTGGGAGGAGAAGAGGCGCATGTTCTTACGCAACCTGAAGGCAAATGTGAATTTGATGTGACTGCACAATTCACCCAACCTGGTTCCATCAATCCTGATGGTACTGCGTATGTGGGGGGAATGACTTTACAAAATGCCAATGGTACTTTTGCCGCGACATCTCCACAAGGAACAGGTTCTGCAACAGGAACTGTCGGATCGGCAACTGCAGATGCTCACAACGTGATGCAACCTTGTGCGGTTGTGCGCAAACTGATCAAAGCCACCACATGAACAGGAGTTTTGCCACAATTGTGGCACAAATTCTGGAAGATTTTAACATATTTCCTCAACCCAAACTTCCCAGAACCTATTCGGGTAAAAATTTAGATTGGGGCAAATCTGCTCCTCCTGTTACAGGCTTCAAAGGAGATGTCGCCAATCCTAGTAACACTCAGATTGTTTTTACTTTGCCTGTAAAAAAGAAAAAGAAAAACAAAAACAAATCATTTGATATTCTTAAAAAACGTGTGGCGGCCAAACGTATTGGTGGCTAGAGCGTCGGGATTTTTGCCACCAAATTTGGGATTGCTCCAATAGGGAGCCACTTTACTCGGTCCGCTAGTCACATGATAATGAGTGGAACCTGCTGTCAAATCATCCAACCTTCCCCGCATTCCCACCAAAGCCAACTCTTTTGCCTCTCCCCATCGAGGATGCTGTTGTGCTTTCTTTACAATATCCTGCATCTTTTGCTCTCCCTTGTTATATTTGTTAAAAAAACTAAATTGGTAGGGTTTCAGCACCTCGTTGACTGCTCCTCGGAACGGATCTCCTCCTTTTACCCTGTTCATGATCGCATTCATAACCCTCTGCATTGCTCCTGAAGGTTCGCCTCCTGCTTCGCCAATCAGAGCAGCAGCAACAATGTCCGTATAACGCAAAGATGCCTCTGCTTGCTGTGTATAAGCGGCAGGAACAGGGGGTAAACGATTCGGAGGAGGCAGATCAGCCTCTTGGATCAGTTGTTCTACTCTTTGATCAAACTGCACATTAATATTTATATATGTTTACTGTTACAATTTGAGGTCTATTATATGCAAATTCCATCGCATCTTTCTTTTTTTCAAAAAATACATCAATCACAGGCAACTTGCCCCTACTTGCTTTTTTATTCCGAACCGCTGTTCCTGTATCGTGTGCCACTCGCAACCCTAAATTGGGAATGTATACACGTTTGAAAAAGGGTATGAGGCGCGGATCCACAGCCACACTCACTCCCTCTTTTAAAGTTGCTCCTGTGAAACTTTCCTTGCTTTTGCTCCATTTGTCACTATCCCCTCCTTTGGCCCAATAGGTGGTGAGACGCACTTTCACACTCTTTTCCACAACTAGATTTCGCAAAAACTTGGATTGCACGTGTTGCAGGGTAAAGCACAAAACTTTGTCCTCTAGAGATGCAACAGAGGGTTTTTCCCCAATAATTATATTATATAATATTCCAGAAAGAATGAGCAGGATGGCAATTTTTTTCATATTTTATCATTCTCCCGAACAGGATAGTAAAAATCCACCTGTTTGTAGGCACTTGCATGAAGAAACAGAGGTTCTGCCAATTTGTCGGAAGCTGCTTTCAAAGAATTGTTTGTTTTGAATATGACTTCAATGTGACCAGGTCTACCCGTGTAACGAGGCTGATAAACAGCAATCACAATCGTGTTTTCTGCCAATTGCATAACTTGTTTTTTTGATATTTTAAGAAAATCTCGCTTGCCTTCAAATACATTTTTGTAATTTTTTGCATATAGTATTTCATTACTCGAAGTGGTGACAGGAAAAGTTTGTCGCCCCTCTCTGTTTTGCACAAGTCGGCCTTCTCTCAAATCCAATTGAGGAAATGCCTTTCCGTTTCGTTCGTGCAAATTGTCGAGAAGAGCAGTGGCGAACTTGGCACAAAGACCACTGCTATAGTTTCTGGTAAACTTGCGCACATCTGACCGAAACGATACAAACTCTGCTTTTGTGAGATTGGGTTGAATGCAAACAGAGGGGGGGACAGGCAACAAAAGAGGAGGGCACAATTCTACTCCCAAGCTTGTGACAGCTCCCACGACCAAAGCGGTGGCTAATAGAGTTGTTTTCATGAGGAGATCTGATAGTAGCAGATCAGGATATTTGTAAAGCTGTTTCTCTACAAAATAGAATTTGTTATGTTAATATTTATCCCAAACAAACAAACGTCAAGCAGTTTTGAGGAGATTTTGAATATAATTGCGAAGATTTGTGTTCCGGTTCGTCCAACCTTTTCGAAAAACAGCCAACTTGGGACGATTTTCACACAAATTATCATAAAAAGTCTGACGCTGATCAATTATACCAAATGCCACATCTTTGGGATCTTTTTTGCTCAATAAACTGCGGGTGTATGGACCCACAATACCATCCGCAGTTGCGCCCACCACACGCTGAAGAAACCTGTTGGCTTGAGTTCTGCCTGTGTTTACACAGCTATCAAAATAGCTGATGTAGGCAGGAAAAGGAACTTGAGGAGCTGCACTTTTCAACCAGTAATCTTGCCAAAATATTTCATCAGTCTGTTCCCTTGTCAGATTTTTAATATCCAAAACGGGATAATCTCGTTTGGTAATTCCATTCATGGTTTCTCCGCCCGGATCAGAAGGGTGGTTATAGTATCCCCCCTCGGCCTCTCTCACAAACTTCATTGCAATTTCAAATTCTTTGCTTTTATTTGAACTTGTTTTAAAATCATTCATAAATCCAAATTATCTAGTATCTCTTTTATCTTTTTCAACCCTTCTCGAATTTTGCCCGATTTGCTCTTTTCCCCCTCTTCATTTTCTCCAATTCGGTATTCGTTGGGGGTGTATATGTGCGAACCTGCTCCACTATTTCTGTTGATTGCGGCATCAAGTTGAGAAGCATCAGGAGCACCCATTTGTCCTGTGTTGCGCACCTCTCCTTCATAGATGTGCTGCAGTTTGCTATCAGTACTGGGTCGAGTGTTCAACTATAGTATTTATCATAATTCTTGGGCATCACCAGATACTGATTGAGATTTTTTGATAAAATATCTAATTTTTTTCGCAATTCCTCTTTCTTTTTAATATTTTTTTCCCTTTTAAATTGATCATAAACTTGCAAAATAAAATCCGCAGTGATTTTATGCTTGACCACTGCTTCAATTTTTTCATCTCGTGCCACGTAAATATTTAGATTGAATGCAAAAAGAAAACGTTTGATAGAGGATATGAAAAAATATCCCTATTATTATAAAATATGTGAAGCTTGTGATGCGGTAAATGCTCGGGATGAGGCATTTTGCATCAGTTGCAACAGCTATCGTTTTGAAGGGAATATAACAAAAATTAGTGAAAGGGCAGATCAAATGTTGACTATACTGGAAGAACCTTTAAACTCGTCGGACTATGAGTAAGGGAAAAAGCGAAAAGTTGAAAACAATTCAAAATGGCAAAGGGGATAAACCCAGAAACATCAGCAAAAAATTTTGGAAAAACTATGATGAAATTTGTTGGAGTCAGAAAAGAAAAAAATAATTATTAATTTTTGTTAAACATTGGATTTGTTGCAACATTAATATTCCAATTATTATTGTTTAAAAAACTAAAACATATAATATTACTATTACTAAATGGCAATCCATATACCTTTCCATTCGGAGAAAGCATAAAACTTGCATAATTGGCAGCTGAACCTGTAATTGTACAAATTGTTTGTATAGTTTCTGATGAAGGGTCAAATACGGCAACTAAAGTATTTGAAGCACCTCCATAAAATATTTTTCCATTAGGAAGAAGACAACCGAAACCTCCTGTTGGATTTGTAGCTGCTATAGTTGAAACTGTTTCTGTATCAGGGTCGAATTTTAAAAGATTATTGGGAGAACCACTGGAGGGGATTAAATATATTTTTCCGTTAGGTGCAAGAACTGAACTTGTTATGTTGTTAATATTTGATGCTATAACTGTTGTTGTATCATTGCTTGGATCAATTTTTACAACAAGAGTGCTTGTTTGAGGAAAAACATATATTTTTCCATTAGGAGCCACAGTTGCGGTTGCATGATATCCTAATCCTCCTGACCAACTGCTGCTTGGATAAGTTCCAAATGTGTTTGTGTTTGGATCAATCGTTCTCCCTATAGTTGAACTTTGAGGAATAAGATATATTTTTCCATTAGGTGCACAAACACCATAAGCAAATGCATTACTACTTGGACCGAATAGAGGTAATGTTCCAAAAGTTGCCACTGTATTATTGCTAGGATCTAATACTGCTCCTACTGTCGCTTTATCAGGTACGAAATAAATTTTTCCGTTGGGGGCTAAGACACCGTTAAAATATGCATCAAAACTAACTGATCCAAGACCACCCACAGTTGCAATATAAGATGATATTGTATTGTTAGACGGATCTATTATTAATCCGTAAGTTGTGGCGGTTCCTGCACCATGAGGTATGGTATACATTTTTCCATTTGGAGCCAATACCATTCCTTTGTTATACGCTTGAACAGCAGTAAGATATTCAACATACGCCGCACTAGCAGGACTTGTATTCGTTGCAGCAACTGCACTCAGATAGTATTGCAACGTGCTCCAATCACTAATATGACCTGCATTTACCCAAGAAGGAACATCCAGTTCGCTAATGTCTGGCAATCCACTCACACTAACAATTCCTGTGCTATTGTTGATACCCAATCGACTAAGAACCTGATTTACCACACGGATTTCTTTTACACCCACACTGCTTGCACTGAATGTTGGAGCAGTGGTTGCGCCTGTGCTGGTCAATACGTTTTCGGCGATGCCGAAACCGCTCAATCCGAGAAGTGCTAGATTTGTTGCATTACTCATAGGTTTATTTAAAGTTTGTTAAAGAAAGGGTTGGTACAGACGTTCATGTTCCATTGATTATTTAAAAGAAAACGGAGTATAATCGGCTTTGTTGCGCCATCTGTTCCTGCGAATATATCTCCATTCGGAAGGGTAACAGCTCCTTCATATTTGGAAACTCCAGTCCATGTGGTTCCAGCAAATGTCAGGAAACTTGACACGGTATCATTACTGGGATCTACCACAATAAAATAACTATTGTTTTGCGGAATCATATATATCTTTCCATTTGGGCTCAATACACCTCCACTATAACCTCCATCCGCGAAAGCTCCTCCAGGTAGTGTGCCTATAATTGATATGTTATTGTTATTGGGATCCAACACCCTTACAAGAGTGTTTAAGGAACTTACTGAATTTCCCAACAAATATATCTTTCCGTTGGGCGCTAAACATGTAAAAAATCCCGGTCTATCATTGATGGTTTGTACCGAATTGTTATTGGTATCAATAATTTTTAAAAGTGTTGTATAGGAGTTATTTAGATATATTTTTCCATTTGGAGCAAGAGTTCCTCCATAATGTTTTAAAAGACTTGTGCCTCCTTCCGTAAAGCTTCCTATTGTGGCAAATGTGTTGTTGCTGGGATCAAAAACAATGCTCATGGTCTGACGAAAAGGAATGTAATATATTTTTCCATTCGGACCTGTTATTGCTCCGACAAATTTTTCAAGAGCTGTTGTGCCAATATTTCCTATGCTGGTCATGGTGTTGTCGCTTGGATCAAAAACCCTGAATATGGTGTTGGCTTCAGGTGACAAATAAATTTTTCCATCAGTTCCTAAACATCCTCCATAATAATCAGAAAGTCCTGAAGTTGTGTAAGTGCCGTGATATGTATAAGTGTTGTTTGTCGGATTGTAGACTCCTATTACTCCGGGACCTACTAGATTAGGAACAAGATAAACGTTTCCGTTTGGATGCAGAACACAACCTTGCCAGTTGAATCCTGAATTTACAGTAGGAAGGTTATTATCAACATAAACTGCACTAGCTGGAATTTTTCTATTTGAAAATGCTGTTGCACTCAGATAATATTGCAACGTGCTCCATTGAGCTATGTTTTGTCCCTTATCCCATCCGGGCACATCCAGTTCACTCAAACTTGGTTGAGCAGATATGGTAACAACTCCTGTTGATTTGTTTACACCAATTCGATTGGGAATCTGTTGTATTCCATTTAATTGTGTTACTCTTGCTGAAAGAGGGGACAAATTAGGAATAGTATCCGATCCTGTGCTTACGAAAGCATCTCCAGCATTTCCCAGATTGTTTCTTGATGCTAAAAGACTTAGATTATATGCCTTGCTCATATTGTTAAAATAATATAATATTATTTAACGAAAAACCCCTAAATTTATAGGGTATTTAGCTGGGTTTTGTAGGCCAAACAATCAGGCGAGGATCGCTGCTATAGGTTTGAGGAATGTCGCGCAGATTCTGCCGATAGGTTACCCATGCAGAGTTGTTGCTCAAATCCACATCGCGCATCTGTGTCCAATCAGCATCCTGTAGCAAAAGGTTCCGTTTGGTTTTCACATCGCTCCAATAAGCAGCAAGACGGGAAGGATCTTGAGTCAGCTGAACAACCTTGGCAGTTCCTGCTGCAACCTGTTGACCAACATATTGTTCCCATGTGATCTGCGCTCCGCCAAAAGGATTGTAAGGCTGATTCTTACCCATACGGCAAACCACCACATCACCTGTTTCGTAATAGCTACCGTAATCAATGTAAGTTGTCATATATGTTATTTATCTAGTTTGTTTGTTTATTTAATTTCTATTTAAACATTGGATTAGTGCACACATTTAGGTTAAAATTATTGTTTGTAGGAATTGTAAGTGCTAAAGCTTGTGTATTTTGAAATGGCAAAAGATACATTTTGCCATTCGGAGCAATTATACCTTTTCCACCATTGTGGTATGAATCAGCGCTAACAGGTCGGGGTGCGTTAAGCGTTACAAGAGCATATGTGTCTGGATCTATATAAGCAAAAAGATAGTTGCTTGCGGCTGGGTATATTTTTCCGTTTGGATGAACAACAGCACCATCCCAACCGCCTATCAAAGCCGCATCTGAATATGTTGCTACTGCAGTAACTGTATCTGTGGCCGGATCAATGATTCTCAAAACACTATTTTTACCAGGAATAATATATATTTTTCCGTTGGGATGTAATACACCTCCTGCATAATTATTATCGTTTGTGCTTCCTGTTATTGTACCAATCACCTGCACAGTATTTGTTGAAGGATCCACCACTCGGAAAAGACTTGTATAACTTGGAGCAAAATATATTTTACCATTTGGAGCTAGTACAGCACCATAATAATGACCGCTCGGAGTGTTTCCTGTTATGGTGGCATAAGCATTGATTGTCAGTGCATCTGGATCCAAAAACCGAAAAACAGTATCATTAAAAGGAGCAAAATAAATTTTGCCATTAGGAGCCAACACACCTCCGTTCATTAAACTTGAATTTCCTGCACCTGCATTAAAACCCGCAAAAGTACTGAATGTGTTTGTGGATGGATCAAAATACATGCAAAATGTTCTAACATAAGGAACAAAAAATATTCTGCCATTAGGAGCTACTACAGGAGCGCTACTTGATCCAAAGTTAATCGAACCTTGGCCCGCTGCATTAAATGTGGAAACGGTATTTGTATTAGGATCTATAACTCGCATGATACTCCAATTCGCAAGACCACTATTTGTTACATTACAATATATTTTTCCGTTAGGATGCAAAACACCACCATCAATATTAGCTGTTCCTGGGAAACTGCCAAAAAATTCCCAATAAAGAGCACTGGCTGAAATGTTTCTGTTGCTATATGCAGTAGCGCTCAGATATTGCTGTAATGTGCTAAAATTGGTTACATGATCACCAGTAATCCAATCTGGAACCCGCATATCGCTGCGACCTGCAACTGCTGAAATGGTTACAACACCTGTGCTTGTGTTTGTTGCTATGCGTGTAAGAGAACCTGAACGATCAAAATTTAAACTAGCAACCCCCGCACCAACGTTTGCTGCACTAAATGATGGTTGACCTGTTCCACCTCTACTTGTAAACACATCTCCAGAGTTATTAAACCCAGATAAACCTAATATTCCAAGTATGGTTGCACGACTCACGGTAAAATTTTACTTTTTTTCTTCCACACTCACAATACCGCGCAGAAAAAGAACTCCCGAAGAGGGATCAATCCATTGTGCCTCTTTCATTATATTCTTACCAACCTGCCGTTCCACGATAACTGGACGAGTCATCTGACCGGAAATGGGGCTCACTTGTGGTTTGGGAGTGACAAATGGAATATTTTTGATCATATATTTATTTACTATTTTTTCCATTTTTATACTGGGTTTTGCAAATTTCAAAGACATTTTGGGGAATATTTTGCACATAATCAATTATTTTCAAATTTATACCCGAATGTATCTTTTCCAGCGGAGCACTTCGCCGAAACATATCGGGCAAGCTTAAAAAATCATATCCTCCCTCATTTTCTTGAATAAGAACCCAAAATTCCCCCAAATATCTCCCCCCTCGCACTGCAAAAAGATCTCCCTTTCTGTAGGTTTTCTTCTTAATTGTTTTGAATATTTTTGTAAATGCTTGCAAATTCACCTATAGCCTCCCCCAATTGTTCTCGACTAGTTTTGGGAACAAATCCCAAACTTTCAATTTTCATCGGAGAAAGCATGCAATTGCTTCGGTGCACAGAAAAATTCATTTCCTCATAACTCTTTATTTTCCATTCAGGATTAGCCAATCCATGTTCCTGCATCATTTGTGTAATTTCTTCCGCACGTATTGCTCCGTTATTCACCACATTATAAACGCCATGTCGAGGAGTTTGCTCCAAATTGATAAAATGATGAACAAAATCATTCAGACAAGCCAATCCAGTAATGCTATTTCGCATGCTTATAAGATTGTTGTATTTTAATAATTTCCAAATGTAATTTTTAGAGGTTACACTCGAATCAAAAGGAATGCGAATGCGAAAAGTGTAACAGGGATAATCTTCCAATTTCTCTTCACAGAGATGTTTGGTTTTGCTATAAAAACTGCTTCGATTGCTAAACAATCCGAAATTGGGAGTGTCGTATTCGGAATATATTCTATCCTGCCCATCATAAATGCATCCGCTTCCAATATTAACAAAAGGAATGTTCAATTCTTGGCACACTTTAGCGATGCGTAGGGGCACAATCACATTCAGCCACCGACAATCTGCTTGGTTGGTTTCACAAGCCTCCACATTGGGAGATCCTGTGTAGCCTGATGCATTGATAAGATATGCAGGTTTTGTTTTTAGAAGAAATTCTCGCAACAGCTCAGGATCTTTATAATTTAAAAACTCTTGCCGAACATTTTCCACAACCTTGGCCGATCCTTTTTGAATCAGGCTAGAAGCAAGACTTTTTCCCACGTAACCACCTCCGAGAATTGTTACACTTTCAATCATCACTATTGCTGGGTTTGATATTGTTTTGAGCTTGATAGAAGAAACGATTGATGGCCGAACTCAATGCATCCGAATCTTTCTGATCTTTGGCATGAATAAAATTCACCTGACTATTTGCCATGTCATAACCAATCACAATAAAACAATCCAAATATTCGCTAATAATACCATTCAGATGGTTCAAATCTCCCGTTCGTTCTGTTTTTAACTGATTTTTATTTTCGATATGTCTGTGCAGAGCACTTTTAATCAGAGTTTCCATGTGGGCAGAATTTACCACCTTGCCTGAAAGAGAATCAAGGGACGTGGGCAACTGATTCTGTTTTTTGCTGTTTTTCTTTCGAGGCTGTTTCACTAGAAGTATTTACCAGCTTTTTAAAAAATCTACTATTTTTAGCATTATTTGGAACATCATTTTCCAAAAGCAACAAAATCACACTCTCTAGACTATCTGTACGCAAACTAAAATTACGCACAAATCGGTTGCCTCCATCGTTGATTTCAAACATGATGTCTCCGTTAAAATCCTTGTTGTGGTAGCAGGTGATATAGGTGCTGCTGTTGCACGGATCCACCATAATTGTCCACAAACGCGAATCTGCTTTGTTGTATTGTTGGAACATTTTCCAGACTATGAATCCATTGTCTTTGAGACGCTTGACAAAATAGCTGGGGGTACGAATTTTATTACGGCTTATTTTTTTATTCATTTTTTTTATTTGTTTATGCAAGGTACAACATAACTCATGTGTATTCCATCAATATCATATAATAGATTTACTAGAGGCTTCTGTTTATGATAGCGAAATTTTATCTTTTCTACTTTATTTGTTAAAATAATTCGCAAAGCATCCAAAGGAAGAACAAAATCCGTACACACATCTCCTGTGCTAATGTTTTCAATTGTACGGGTAAAACCATCACAACACGACTTGAGTTTGTCGGTAAGTTCGATTTTTAAAGTATTATTTGCAAAATCAAGATATAATTTGTTTAAATCAGGATACACTCCCCCTGCTTTTATTATTTCGAAAAAAATACTCACATCCAAGTCCAAATCCAATTCAAAATCCATCTTGTGAACCTGTTCAAAATTCAATTTGGGTAGAGTTACAATTTTAGAATCGTAAAGTTGCATAACAAAATGGTTGGCAGAATCTTTATAACTTATAAAATTTTTATCAAGCTTGAGACTAACCACATCTTTTTGAATAAAATCTAAAGTTTTTATAAATCGGGTCAAATCCACAAAAGCCAACTCTTTCACATCCTTTTCATCCAGTATATCTGTTTCAATACTGGTGGTGGCTTCCAAAAACAATGTTTTATCAGGATAGGCGCTCTTGGCGCGGATTTTATCCTTTTCTATTACAAGAATGCACCGAGGATTTAGTTTTGCTAGAGGCTCTAAAAAATACCGACAAAACTTATTTTTGTTTTCAATCGTGAATCTATTCATGCAAAATGCTTTGTATGTGATTTAATGCATTTATAATAATATTTATTTGTTGCTTTACTCCCTTTTCCACTTGAAAAGATGAATTTTGTGATGCAACTGGTTGAATATTCAATCCTGCATTCACCACATTGACAGGAGGTGCGATTGGAACAGAAACTTGAGGCATGCTCTGTTGAGAAGCTTGCGGCTGATCCTGCACATAAGGCATCTGCATTTGTGCAGTGTCTCCTGTTACCCTAAAAACATTTTTGGGATCTGTTTTTACTGCCTTGAGACTGCTACCTCCCAAATTATGCTTGTCAATCTGATTTAGTTCGGCCAAAGTCTGACCTAAAAAAGTGTAAACGAGCTTTTGAATATTTGGATCGGCGATGTCGCTCATTCGTTTTCTAGTCCTTCCAAAAGATTTTGAATTATGGCATCTGGACTCTGTTCAGGCTTTTTAAGGGGAGCGTTGTTTTTCAACACCACCTTTTGCTCAACAATATCCTCATTCATTTCCACGGCAGCCTTGGTTTTGCTGGAGGAAGGGGTGGCCGATACTGAAACGTTGCAGAAAAAGTGTTCCTGTAGCATCTTTAGCAACTCTTCTTGAGACTTCTTGGCATAAACGGCTTCCAAATCAAACACTGACTCGTAAACCTTTTCTTGAGACTTGGAATCCATATCTGCAAGTTCCTTGGGAGCAGTAAAACGACTGCTTCCATAGAAGGGAAAGTCTCCCTGCTTTTCCACCTTGATCTTGAGATTGCATCCCCGTTCGGAAAGATCAAAGATACGATCACCAAACTCTTCGCTTTCCTCACCAGACATCGCATCCATAATAATTTTATGAAGCTGTTTGCCAAAACGCAGAATCTTCACAGTTCCGTTGTTGCTTTTGTTGACAGGATCTTCCACAACATAAACATTGGCTAACCATTTTTCACTTCTCTTGATCTCGGAACCTTTCACCTTGTCTGCATCATTGTTGCTTTTGTAAAGCAACTTGTAACGAGTCTGACCAATCGGATCCACTTCGCCCCATGTGCTAGGAGAGAGTGCGCTCACATATTGTCCTGTTGCAAAGCTAGTCCAGCCATGTTGAATGTGATGGAAAAATGTCTTTTTCGCATCCTGCATATTTGGAACTAGCCGAACCACATATGTATTTCCTGGTTCTGTTTTAAGAATATTCTTGTACAAATTACTTCCCGATTCTCCTTTTTTGGTTAAAGATTCCTTTAGGGTTTCAAACATTGAACTGGTGAATTTACTCATGACCCTATCTTAACATATGAATACCGTTGTCAACCCAAAATCTTTTTATTTAAAATAGTTTTTATGAAAATACGAGCATTTTGACTTGTAAGATATTTTTTGTTATATAATTCAAAGTTTTCGTAAAAGTCTGGAACTATGAAATTTAGAAGATTTGATTCAAATGCAAAAAATTCCGATTCAAATCCATCCAATCCCATTAGAAAATATATTGAAACATTTCTATCTTTCAAATGTGTGATAAAAAATGGAACTTTATCCTTTCCATATTTCAGGTAATCACTAGGAGAGATTTGTACACTTTTACAAAAATTACGAATAAACACAACCGAGTTTCTTATTTTTATCAAATTGCGAGGATGATCGGGTCCCATCATTAAAATCTGTTTTTGAAAATCCGAATAGCTCTTGATAGCTTTGCGTGACAGAAAATATTCAAAAGAAAAAAATTTGGTATCCTTGTAAAGAAAGTAGGGAGCATCAAAAAAATCATCCACATCAATTTCATACGAATCAAAAAACAATTTGATTCTTTCCAGATTACTTTTTATTTCTGCAGGTAATGTTTCGTAATTTTTACGAAGACGATAGGGTGCAGAATTGGCAGAACGATATGCTCGAATGAACGAGTTGTAGATACTCAAAGCATCTTTTTTCACGAAAGATTTAGATTTTTATTTTTATTTAAAAACTTTGTAATGTACTTGCTTTTGTACAAATTTGGATCAAACGCTATAAAAATTCGTATGCACTCTTGATCCGAATCCAAATTGAGCATTTGTTTGAAAAGAATTCGATAATTTTTATGTTTCAAAAAACAAATAAACACATTGGGCAAGTTCAACTTCTTTTCGGCCAAAATGCACATGAGACTACAAAAACACAGAAAATAATACTCTGTTTCCTTTTCTGTAAGTGTTTTGTCCATATCAAAGCTTAGTGAACGATTGCGATAAATCAACAAACTCAGGTGTAACCTGACCACTTGCTATGTTTTTATAGCCGCATCCTTGTAGGTAATTTCTGGCAAAAGCTCCCGAATCAAACAGGGTAGCTTTGTTTCGGTTGATTCTTACCCATACCTTTAGAGACACAGGATCAATACAAACAGCTCCATCAGCATCGTATTTGTTTGCAAAATCCGCACACAACTCATTTATTGCAAAATTTGCATAAAATATTATTATATTATATTTTTCCAAATTAAAACGATGCGGTTCGCTTGTTTGTATGGTTTCTTGCATCTTTTTCACATAAATGCGGAGCATATTCTTTTCAAATTCAGTAAAAACTCGATCTCCTCCTTCAAATGCTTGTATGAACTTGTCCAGCTTGTTGCCGTTAAAAGACCAGAACAGCATGTTGAGCAATACTGATTTTTTATGCTTGAGAGTGTACGAATCATAATCATCGATAATATCCAAAAGTTTTTGTTGATTTTCTTCTAGTTTTTTATTTTTGAAGAATGTTTGTAATAGTTTGGTGCAAGAGGTTGATTGAATTTGTACAATTTTACATTGTTTGCTTTGTAGGGGAAGCGAAGCATCATGGTGATGCATAAAAACCACATTGGATCGATCTGCCAAATTTATGTGTTTTTGTTCGATTGCCAAATCATATACAAAAAGAGGAATTGATGGATCTGCATTTTTAATATGTTCCTCCAGTTGCTTTTCATCTGTTCCAACTATCAGATACTCATTGTCTGGTGCAGACCATTTGGTTAACAGACAACAACCTGCTCCATCCAAATCAAAATCGCATATGATCTGAATCTTTTTCATTCTAATCTAACACATTGCTGAGAGCAGTTTCTGTTTGAGAAACTATATCATCTCCTTCTGTTCGAGATTCTTCTCGAATTCTCAAGGTGGAATTGTCCAAAGCAAATGTGGCATGCCCGAAATTGGCACCTTGGCGACTTTTGGTTATTCCTATTTTGATTCGGTTCATATCATAATCTTCAGGTGTTCTCCATATATTAAACATGCAATCTGCAGTCATGGCAAGACCATAGCTTTCTCCAATAGTTTCCAATTGTGGGTTGCTTTGATTTACCGCACTTCGATTCAATTGTGTGGCAGTTATTACTGGCACTGCAAATTCGTAACTCAGTGCTCGAAGTTGCTCTGTCAAATGTTTCACCTTTTCATAGCTGTTGGTACCAACCGAACCTGTTAGAAGATTGATATAATCAAGCATAATCACATCGGGCTTGATGCCACTCTGCTCTAATTTTTTAATATAGGCTGAAAGATTGCCCACACTAATTGTTCCTGGAGGAAAATCTTTGATAATCAACTGAGATCGGGGATTTTTTGTTGTATATTTTACAATCTCATCTCGAAGATCGTCAACCTTTTGTCGAAGTGAAAAAAGAGGAATATTTGTAATATTACCACAAATGCGTTTGGCATATACCGCTTCACTCATTTCCAAACTGATCAGTAATACTGTTTTACCTTGAGAGCATATATTGGTGGCAATATTTCCCAACACAATACTTTTGCCCACATTGGTTTGACCGCAAAAAATATAAAGAGCTTTGCCTTCTTCAATAAAACCTCCCCCAAGTTTGTCATCAATCCATTTGTATCCACTAGAAATGTAAGTTTCATTTCGGTTAATTTCTGTAATAATCTTTTCAAAATCTTTAAAATAGTTCAATCCCATTTCGTGTGTCAAACTGATGTTGCAAGCTTTTGTAAATTTTTCTAAAATATCCGTCAGATCCAATTTGCCCTTGTCGTGATTCTCGATATATTCCATTAAAGTTTTTTGTGTTCCTTTATTTTTGAAAAATGATTCGGTATTATCATACAATTCTTTTTTGTTTAAATTCTTGTCTATTGTTTTGAAATTGTTGACAATCTTGGTAAATGATTGCCTCAACTGATCTGTGGTTAGATAGTTTTTAATTTCTGTGGGAGTTGGTGCACAATTATGTTTGTGATAAAAAGAGGTGATGATAGAAACTATTTCTTTGATATCACTATCGTTAAAATATTCTGGTTTTAAATGATCTATAACTGTTCCCATGTATATGGAATCAATCAAACTCTTATATATGATAAGAGTTTCGAACGTGTCAAAATCTAATTGTTTTACTTTGACCATTTGTCTAAAAACCATGTTTGACCAGTTTGCCAGATTGTATCATTATAACTCTTGAGTCCTGGACTAGAATGCAATACCCAAATAGGCCACACTCCCACCTGATAATCGTATTTTCTTGCCTGTAAGCTGATGTCCAAATCTGTAAAATGCGTGTGACACGGATTAGCTTCATCAAATCTAAAATGGTTATTGGTTTTGAATAGCTTTGTACGGAATGCCATAAAAAGACTATCAATCAAATCCACCTTGCAGGGAGTCATTCCGAAACTGGTTACAAATAGACCAGAATTATAGGGATGTGCCACAGCACCTCTCAAATTGTCTCGAACACACATCAGGTGCCACAAAGCAGGTGTTTTTATTTGCGGATCAATACCCCCGGCAAGACCAACCACATCAAACCCACCTTCTGATGTGGCTTTTTGCAGTTTACGAGCAACTCGCAAATCGTCCACATACACATCATCATGGACAAAACATATTATATCATAATCGTCCATATGTTTCAAAATGGCTCGATTGTAAACGACAGAAAGCTTTTCTGTATTGTTTTCTATAATTTCAAAATCTATCCCAGGAATCTTGGAGATGCTTTTTAAAAACGAAGTGGAAGACTTGTCACCGCGAGTTGCGCTGATGAAAATGATCTTTTCATTTGGTTTCGATAGAGGCATATTTGTAAGCGACATTTATTTTTTCCTGAAGATTAGGTATAACATACTCTTCCCAAAAAGAAATATCATTTTTAAAACTTTTTCCATAACCCAGTTTGGTTCCATCAGGTTTTGCATAAGTTGGTCCATTTTGGATCACAACTCCGTGATTTACCGCCATTTCCAAAAGACCGCTATATTTGTCCAATCCTGTTCTATAATTTAAATAAATTGGAACTTCTAGGAAAGGGGGGAGGAAACGATTTTTGGTGGTCATTGCTCGAAGTGTGACACCTGAATATTGCTTGGCCTCGGGAATCATTGTATCTTCCTCATTTTTCTCATCTTGCTTCTCATTGCGACGAGCCAATTGCACAATAAGACTGCTCATGTAAAGTGGACCACTTCCTCCACTCTGGTTCTTTACCAAACTTGGATACATTGCGCTGGGATCTGCATAGGTGTGATTACTGCAAAGAATAGTAACTCCTGCTTTGGCTGCCTTATAAGTCAGTATTCTCAACATGCTCTTCAAACTCTTTGCTCGTAATCCCATATCGGCAACTGATTTATCTTTTTCCAGATCTGCAACTTCCTTGCCTCCTGCCAAATTACCCAAACTATCTATACTGATCATGAACTTTCCCTGTGCTTTCTTCTCAATAACATTATCCAAAAACTTGCTTATCTGTAGTTTGGCTTCGTCCACAGTATAAACTGGACAATACTTGGTTCTTTCAGCATCAAGACCCACTGCTTTGGCACTTTCAGCATCCACACTCATTTCACTATCAAAAATCACAGGATAAACACCTTGTTTTTGTGCCAATCCCATAATTTTGTTTATGAGAAGTGTTTTTCCTGTTTGGGATTCGCCTGTGAAAACTACAATTCTTCCTTGAGGAACTCCTCCGTCGCGGATTTTACCGCTGAGAATTGCGTTTAAAGCGTAACAACCCGTATCGTACCACGTATCCACATTCGACAATGTATTGTCGGAAAGATACGCAGCTTCAGGGTTGATGTCATTAAGACATCCGAGGATTTTATCCAGATCGCTCACGTTCAGTCGTCAAACAATTTTACAACATCCGGATTAGCAGAAGACGCTGTAGGTGCTGGTGTAAAGATCCTCTTGTATTGCTCAACAATACGATCTTCCAGCGTGATGTCTGTGGTGGTTACAATCTTGTCTTTAGGGAAAAGCCAAGTTCCCGCAGTATCCCGAATAGATGGGCTGACAAATTCCTTGAAAAACAAGGGAATTGTCTGGATGCTCAATTGTCCAGAAGACTGATTGGGTTGAACCATCAGAATGGCGGGGTTTTTTACTTTAAGGTGTCCGTTCTCCTCGCCAAGAACTTCGCCTATGATTGTACGTCCGACGTGATCGATGAAGGGTTGTATTGAACTCATACATCCATTTATTAGGGCATTTATAAAATGCAATAGGTATAAATAATATTATGAATATGGATTCGCATAAAATTTTCCAAGCATATGTTCTTGCAAAACGTATTGATAATAAACAACTTAATGAAGGTATTGCCCAGAATGTTGGTGATTTTCTTCGGGGAGGATTTGATCTTAAAAAAGGACAAACTGAAAGAATGGATAAAAGAAGACTCGAATCGTATATGGGAAGATGGTTGCGATACTGGTATCCCAGATTTAGCGACAAAAGTGAGGTAGAGACAGATACACCAAAAGCATCAGAGATATTCCGCAGATTTTTAGATAGTGAAAATTGGGGACAAGAGATGAATCAAAATGTGGATAAAGCATTAGATTATTTCGAGAAGAATCACAACAAAATTGATTTCAAAGATCTAGAAAAAAATGCAATAGAAACTTTAATATATGGAGCATATGGTTCGGAACGGCTAGGAAAGGAAAAAGATACAAAATTAATACCAAAATCTCCAAGTTCAACAGAAACTTCAGATACAACTTCTGAAAAAACCCCCTCTGTAAGTTTGGATGATTACAAGAAGAATTTGGAAACAATCAATAAGGGTTATGCAAAACCTAGCTCTGCTCTAGCTCCTGAAACAGAACCAGAGCCAGAAACAGAAACTTCTTCAGAAACTCCCGAAGATGACATTTCCAAGCTCAAAGCTGAAATTACCCGTCTCAAGAACAACAATTCAAATTGGATAAAGGCTATTAAAAGAAAATTCGGACGTTCTGTAAGAAAACCCAGTGACTTGATTCCATCAAGACTAGCTTCCTCAAAAGCATCACCCAAGACAAAAAAATTACCGCTCAAAAAGTGATTCCAAATCGGTACGATTCGATTCGTTGGGTTGTTTGATCTCCCATCCTACTGGATCGAAAATCTTTCTCATCGTTTCAAATACAAGTTTTTCAAATTGTTTTTCTTTATCCATAGGAAATGCATCCTGTACTTCAATAGGAAGACGATTTTTAAAAGCCATTACAGAAATTGCATATCTGTTTGGTTGTTGCACGTAATAATATCTTATTTTATCTCCACTAGTTATTTTCTCATACCTATTTTCTAGGGAAAATTCTTTTAGAAAGTAGTTGTAATAGTAAGCAGCTTTCACATGAATAGGCATTTTATTTGCTGTTGATAATCCTGAACACTTGTCGGCATATTTTTCGTAATTTTTAATACCCACCACAAATGATAAATCTGTTTCTGTTTTAGTTTTAAATTCTTCGGATATATCTGTTATAATATCGTTGGTTTTGGAAAAATCTCTTGTTTTCATCATTGTTTCGATGATTTTCTTGTTAAAATCTTTCACCTGTTTTGTCATTGTGCTACGAACCACCTCAATTCCTGTATATTTTGTTTTATTACAAGGAACACCCTCTTCATCGATAACGTGCAAAACATTACGCTTTTTTTGTATAAAGATACCCACATCACATATGGATTCGCGTTTAAATTCCAAAGTGCATATGTTGCTATGCAATTCGGATTTTACCCATACTCCTATTCTTTCGTTTATCCAGGTTTCCAGCTCATCAATTAATTTTTCTGCAACAGGATTCAGTTTATTATCTTTTTTTAAGAGAGAAATGTCCTCTTTATTGAGTAATTTTTCAATCGAGATGTAAACACTATCCGTATCATTGTATATGGTGGGAGGTTTTTCGCTAATTGCTTCTTTGGTTATTCCTTTATTGATAAAAAAATCTTCAATAATTTCATTGGCATGCTTGATGACGTGTTGTCCTGTAATTGTGATGCTTCTAGCAATATCTCTATCACTCAAAACAAAATAATTGTTTGCAAAAGCACCATATATGCTATTCATTAAAATTTTGAGTGCATACTGCTGATTGTTTAATATCGATTCACGCTTTTTCTTTTGCCACCATTCAGGAGAATATTTTTCTAAATGAATAAGTTCTCGTTTAATTTTTTTCAATTCCTTTTTTATATCAACCCGCTTTTTATAATTGTCTTGTATGATTTGTGGAACCAATCCTATTTGCTTTTGATGGAAAATGGTTCCTATTTCTTCTATTTTTAATGAATTTTTATCAACAACCATCTTGGTCATTACTAAATTTTGTGATTGGATGTATTTTTTCAGCTTATCTTCAGAAAGAGGAAATGTTTTGCCTAATATATGGCGTAAAATCAAGTTTCCATCTGCATCTTTAACAACCGTTCCTATTTTAGTTTCAGGACTCATGTTACAAGTACGAATCAAATTGGGATATAGGGAATTTGCATCAAAACTTACCACAGAATCATGAAATCCCCTCTGTGGATCTCCCACATATGCTCCTTCAATCACTAGACCATCGTCTATTTTATGAGGAAATGTGGGAATGACCTTGTTAATTTTCTTGGCTTGAATTGCTACAGCCCCCGCAACAATACTGATTGTGCTCATGGCTGTTTCCAAATTAGTAAGTCCCACATGAGAAAGAGAACGTAATATATCCAAATAATTAAATTTCTCCTCCAATTTTACAAGAAGATTAACGTCTTGAATGTTGTAATCTACAAATTGTTTCCAATTTTTATCTGCAAGAGATGACAAATTACTTTCTTCATATTCTACTTTTGTTTCCCCCAATTCCAAAGAGGCAATTGCTCCCAATCCGTAACTTTCTCGTTGAACTGTACAAAATTTCTTGTAAACATTCATGTAATCAAGGTTAGCAACCCCATCCACATAGAATTTTTCTGCCTTCTTACCAAATTTTGTGAAAATTTCTTTGGAGTGTACATTTCCATACGGACTTAATTTCTTCGACTCTTCTGCTCCCAAAACATTGGTGATACGATGTACCAAATAGGGAATATCAAAAATCTCCCCGTTCCAACTAGTTACAATATCAGGATAATCCTTTTGTAAGAATTCCAAAAACTCTTGTAAAAGAACAATCTCGTTTACACAATGTTTATATATTATATTATCGTGAGAATCGTAGGGATACAATCCGAAACTATAGAATGTTTTTGATATATTATCGTAAACAGTTATTACGTTAATAGGTGCTTTGGCTTCACTTGGTTCTGGAAACACATCTGGACTATAAGTTTCGATATCTAGATAAAATATTTTAAGAGGATTCTTTGCAAAATCAGGATTGTCTAGTTCACTTGCAAATTCATCAATCAAAAACTGCTGAGTGGTTGCAAAATTGTGATAAATTCTAGTGTTTTCTTTATTTTCCGCATATTGTTTTCGTTCCCAAGAGGAAGAAAACATTTTTTTCTTTAATTTTGTATTATATAAAGATGTTTCACTCGAAGCACCTGCTGTTTCCACATACAGATAGGGTTGATAGGTACGATCTACGGTTATTCGTTCTCCTGTTTCCGACCAAGTGGCCAAACGAATACACTTGTTTCGACTATCGTAGGATGCGTTTCTGTACACGCCCCCTAGCTTATCCCATTGTATTTGTTTAGCAATACCCTTCGAGAATCCCCATACGGATATTTGTACAATTCGACGTATTTATTTATATTATCTTCATTTTCCAACCATCTGGTATCGGCAAACTTTCTTGCTCTCTCGCAATGACCCATATATTTGCTTTTTTTACCAACAACACTCTCAATTGTTTTAATCATTTCGTCGCCTGTATCAAATTTAAAAGGTGCTTCTTCATAGGTGCAAAGATTTTGACAAGCAATTGGAAGACCATATGAACATGCTTCAACATACTTCAAATCACTTTTACTTTTGTTGAAAGTATTGTTTTGAAGAGGTGCAACCATCATATTAACTCGCAATTGTTCAATCTTTCCTGGATAATTATACAACTCAGCCCACGGATGGTATTCGAATGTTCCGTTTTCAACAAGAGGGCGAAGCATGAGGGGAAATGCTCCGAAAAATACCCACTTATATTTGTCTTTGGTGTTTATGATTGCTTGAATAACATGTGCAAAATCATCATTTTGACCTACACGATTTTCCACATCAAAGTGTGCTCCACTTCCCGCATATAATATTCGAGGTTTTTTTTCTGAAGCATCATAATTTTCACTGATGCGCTTGAGGTTGTAATGATTTCCCATCCAAAACTTCGGAGGATAGTTGGGAATAATAGTAATATTCTTATGGCCTGTTTTTTCCGCATAATATTTCTTCATAAAATCACAAGTTACAGTGATTTCATCACACTCATTCATAATTGCTTGAGCTTGTATCCGGATATTAGGATCAATAAAAGCAGTCTTGAACTTGTTATAATCGGGAATATCTTCGTGAAACACAAGATCATCAATTTCATAAATCAAACGAAATCCTACTTGTTTGCCCAAATCTTTTAAAAATTTTGTAAATTTCAGTTGATGTTCAGTTGCTTGACGCTGTATGCGAACAGCTTTGCAATGCACATAATAACGAGGATCCAAACACATTACAGTTGTACTATGCATGGTTAATTTGTTGTGGGCATTCAGTATCATCTCTGGCCAAATCAACCGCCAGTGACCGCATCCACTATAATCGGCTAGGTAATTGATGCCTCGATCAGGCATGTTTTCTGGTTGAGCTGGGGTTGCTGCAAGCTGTCTGGGTACTGCTTTATTGGTGTACTGACTAGCTGCTTCAAGAAGAGGGTTTGATTCGTATGGATTGCCAGTGGTAAACATGTTGTTAATTAGTATATGTTTTTAATTTTCAAGCCGAGTGGTTATGCCATTCTTCTTCTGTAAACTTATGGTTTTGTAATTATTAGAATATATTGCATCTTTTCGATGACTTATGATAAAAACACCTTTTTTTAGGGATATTTCTTCACAAATATCTGTAATCAATTGCACACTCTTTTTGTCAAAACTACTATCAAAAATTTCATCAAATAGTACAAAATTAAAACAGGGAAAGTTTTGCAGCTCCCTCATTTCCATAAAAGAAAACATGCAGGCCAAATCAACTGCTTTCTTTTCTGCTCCTGAAAGATTGGCATAACTAGCAATCTTCCCCACCGAATCGGTCAAACTATCTTCAAAATAACTATCAAACGTTATCCGAGAGTTGGAATCCAATTTGTTAAGATATTCGTTTATTTTACTATTCAACACATGTATTATTTTAGAAATAAACACACTCTTCAGTCCCTCATCACTTAAAATAAACTTGGAATTGTTTAAAACATAAAGATGTGTGTCTGCTTCAGATATTTTTTCCATCAAATCCTTTTGTTTCTTTTCTGTTTCTTCAATAATTTTGTCAAAATTCTCCGTTCGAGCCTTTTCCTTTTCTATCTGTTCGCAAATTCCCTGTATATTGGATTCTATTTGTTCTATAAGCTTTGTGTTTTGTTCTTTGCGAGATTCTTGCTGTTCTCTTTCTCTTATTTTTTGTTGCAAATTTTCAATAATCTTTTCTGCTTCAATCTTTCGTAAAACAATTCTATCTTTCCTACCAATTTCCAGTTGTATGAGCGTATCAATATCCGTTATCTGCTTTAGCATATCATTTTTACGTTTTTCCACATGATCTTTACAAGAATCATCTATCTGTCTCAAACAAGAGGGACAGGTATCAACATTTTCTCCAATTTCATTTAAAATTTGTTTAATGGATCGAATCTCTGATTCTTTAGAAGATATCATTTTGTCCAAATCTGTAATTTTTTGATTTATTATTTTTAAAGCATTTTTTGCTTGTTCTAGATTCGAACTAAAACTTATAATAAAGTTTGGTATAATATTTTCAATTTCTTTAGCAAGCACACTTATCTTTTGTCGTAAATTTGTTATTTTTGATTCTAATTCATCTATGTTACGTTGTTTTTTGTTATCAAATTCCTGCTTTTGTTGCTTGTAATCTTCTAAAATGGATTCGTATGTTTCTTTCTTGGCATTCAAACCTTCTCGAAGTTTCTTTTCTTCTGATAATTCCATTTTACAAATGTCTGTCATTTCTGAAAAGATATCCAAATCTAAAATAGACTCGATATACTCTCTTTTCTCAGACTTTTTCATATTCATAAAACAATTGCTAGAATTGATTCCTAGTGATATGCAATTGTTGAATATTTTACTATTGCATCGAATCAAATCTTCTATGGTTTTTGCTGTATTAGCCATAGTGTCTTTGGTTTCGTCTACATTATTTTTAATCAATTTTGCTGTGGTCGGATTTACAGTACGCACAACCTCATAACTATCTGATCCTATATCAAATGTGATTTGTACCAGAGTTTTACCATTCGTATAATAATTTGGAATAAGATCCTTCTTTATTTCTCGAATTGTCTCTCCAAATAATGAAAAATGAATAGAATCTGCTATTGTACTCTTGCCCACACCATTAGATCTTTCGGGTTTGTCTAAGTTTTCTCCAGTAATAAGACACAATCCTTGATTAAAATCTACAATCACTGGAGTTTCTCCAATAGAAAGAAAATTCTTTATATAAATTTTTTTGAAGTTTATATTTTGCATCAGATGCACCTTTTATATAAATTTGTACAATATTCTAGTGTTTCTTTTTTATTTTGTATATCCATACCCCCAACAAATTCCGAAAGCATCTGATCAAATGATATGTTTTCTGCAGTTTTAGCCTCTTCCGAGTGTAGCTCAAAATCAGTTTGTGTTAGAAGTGTGTGTGGTTTGTAGTTTTCTTGTATGTGGCTGGTGAATGATGTGTATTTTTCCGTATTGTCAGACACATCAAATATAATCCTAACAATAGAACCTTGACGTTTGGGTTCATTTGCTTTGGAATAGCGGAGCAATTCGTGTCGAGGAGAAAATTCATTCTCAAAACTCTGAAGTTCCATTGTTTCAAAATTTATAATATAAACATATTTGTTATTATTAATATCCGCAAAACTCTGTTGAAACGGATTTCCCAAATAGCCAGCTTTAAGCTTTCCGTAAGTTTTGATATCGCTTATATGAAAATGTCCTGCCAGTATGTGTTTGTTTTGTGTTTGATATTGTGTCAAATCCACACCCTCTTCACACACCTTGCTGTTATTCATTCTAAAATTCTTAAACTCTGCGTGTGTTAGTACCACATCTCCCTCGAAATTCTTAGGATCAGACGAATCTGACCAAGGAACCATATTAATCTGTTTGTCTTCAAATTTAAACAATGTGGTTTTGTTTATGACATTTACATAAGGATAATCTTCAAAGATGTGTAACGACGTGACATCGTTCTTTTCTTTAAAATATATGTCGTGATTACCAGTTATAAGATAAATCTTAAAATCTGAAAATATATTAAGAATTTTACGAGCAACATCTAGAGTGGATACATCAATTTGATCTCGATCATGAAAATAATCCCCCAAACATATGATTGACTCTGCACCCTCTTTTTTAGCAATATCTTTTGCCCACTCTGCCCACTCCAAGGCCAATCGATGCCATCTAATACTATTCTGATGGACTCCCAAATGCAGATCTGCAAATAAAAGAGCTTTTTTGGGTAAAGTTTTCAATCTTCGCTATTATAATTGTCTTGTTCAATGTATACATGTCCACCAGTTTGACTGGTGCCTTCCATCATTTTGTCTGTATATACTTTTTCTTTATACTGCTCTAATGTTTCATGATGCTTTTTCTCTTTTTTAATACGATTGATGAATGCATGAAAAGCAATTGTTGTGAAGTAACTAAACGGAGAGTATCCTGAATCTAAATTAAACTTTTTATGTTTTAATGCTGCGATCATTTTTACAATTGCATCTCCAACCATTTCGTCCCGATAAGAATAGTTCATGAAGTTTGGAGCATAACTCAATCCATTTGCAATTTTACTAACACTTTCTCCCAAATATTCTGTAAGAGTTCCTGCAGCATAAAAAGTTCGTATGCCTTCCTCAAATTCCTTGGCATTTACATAATGAATCTTTTCTTTTTTTTCCTTCTTGGTGAGTTTTTTAGCCACAGGTTCTTTTTCGGGTTTTTCTGACGAATTGGTATTGGAAATAGGTTTTTTTTTCATATTATTTTATATTGAGTTGTCTTAGTTTCTATTTGTTCACGATTGTATATCTCTATTCTCTTGTCTAAGTGTTTTTTTCCATAATAAAGTTGATCGGCTAAATCTATAAGCATAAGTTTTTGTTTTGAAGGATGTAATCTTAACCCACGACCTATGCTTTGCAATAGTCTAATTTTAGCTTTTCCAGCGTTAGCTAAGATTATATTGTGAAGATTTTTAATATCGATTCCTGTTGCAAAAATACTAGAAATTGCTACACAAATAATGTTATTTTCTCTTTCCATAATCTGGCGAGTTTCATTTCTGCTTTCAACTTCCACCTCTCCTCTTATAAAGAATACCTGTTTTCCTTCACAAGTACTGGATAGTATGTTCAACAGATCGTGACCGTGTTGAATTCTATCTATTAGTATCAAGGTATTATTTTTCAAACCACAACTCAGCTTGCTTATGATATTGTTTCTGGATTGATGATTAGTAACAAAATCATATTCTTGTCGATATCTTTTCATATCGTCTGCATCTTTCCAATCTGGTTGAATTTCGTAATTTAATTCAATAATATTACAAATAGCCCGAGCAAGATACTCTTTTAGTTCAATAGATGTTTTTTTGTAAATTACTGGTCCTATCTTGCCTTCAATACACAAAACGTTTTCCCTTTCATCTGGAAGTGTACCTGTAAAACCAAATCGAATTGGAGCATCCAATTTGTCTAATATCTTATTAATCTTATTTCCTCTTTTATATTTGTGTGCTTCATCCATAAGAATTGCATCACAATCTAAGATTTTCTCTGTTCCTCTTGCATTTAAAACACCTATATTGCAAATCACAATCTGACAATCTCCATCAAACTCTTCATCCCCTGTATATTTTTTAACTAGATTTGTTACTCCGCTATTTGCAAACTCATCATAAACTTGATCAACCAACCCCAAATCAGGCTCAATTACCAAAATCTTTTTAGCCAGTTTATTTTTAATAAGATTGTGACAGATAACTGCCATTGCATATGTTTTACCTCCTCCTGTTGCCACTTCAAAAATTCCTCGACCAAATCGAAAACCTGCCTCACACATTTCTTTTTGATAGTCTCGAGGTTCGTATGCAAGATATTCCACATCTATTTTGGCTTGAATGGGATTTGCCTTTGCCAATACAGAAGATTCTACCACCACATCATCCAGACCAAGCACCTCTGTCATATATTTGTATATGGAAAGGAAAAGACCCAGATCAAATCGTCCCGAAGGTGTTATGGCATACAACCTGTCTGCGACAAAGTATCCCTTGCGTCGCATATGTCGGGCATTTTTATTCTCACAAGAAAAATGATTTCGAATCATCCGAATATGGGGAGATTCGATCATACCGAAACGTTCGGTCTTATCCAAATAAATTCGGTTCAATTCGACTCCAGTTTGATCAATTCCACAAGATTCTTGATATCAAAACTAGCCGAACTGAGAATCTTTTCAGATTTTTCACAAACTTCCAAAACCACTTCAGAATTTCTTATTTTGTTATCTATTTCAGCGATTGCAACATGATCTGCTGCTAGTTTTTCTGCAGCAGGAACTGAAAGACGAACAGCAGATTCTCTGTTAATCTCTTCCACAATACTGCGGATCGTTCTTTTCCTTTCTAAAAACAAATTACTGATGGCTAATTTTGTTTGAATGTATATGGTGGCATAACGATGCTTGATGCTGGGCAACATCAATTGTTTTTCTTTTAAATTGATTTCATCAAACTGGAGAAACTGTTTTATCTCTTCTAGTAGTTTTTCAGGATCCATTATATATAAATAGTTACTATGGGTCTTTTTTCAAATATATTCAAAAAAATGCTTCAAGAGGATAATACTTCTAGCAGTGCATTTGGTGCAGGACCTAGTGCAGAAGGCATATTTTCTCCTCCTGGAACCATTTCTAGTGGAGATAGATACGCACCAGGAGATGCTCGCATACCTTTTGCATTTGGAACAAAAAGAAAAGGCAAGCGTAAAAAGAAAATACTAATTCAACGCAGAAATTTGAAATGAATGATACAGGTCATTGGATTTGTGAAAAAACACAATTTGATGAAAATGCATTTGGATTTGTTTATTTGATAGTCAATTTAAAAAATAATAGAAAATATATCGGAAAAAAACAATTTAAATTTCGAAAAAAGAAAAAACTAAAAGGAAAAAAGAACAGCAAAATATCCTTTGTGGATAGTGATTGGAAAGATTACACAGGATCTTGTCGAGAACTTCAAGAGGATATTGTAAAATTTGGAAAAGAAAATTTCACATTTGAAATACTTCAGTTTTGTAAGAGCAAATGGGAATTGGGATATGAAGAGATAAAGTTGCAAATTGAAAAGGAGGTGATAAAAAGCTCTGGGTATTATAATGGAATTATCAATTGCAGACTCGGCAAGCCCCGAGAATATTGGATTAAAAATGAAAAAGAAGGATAATGTAATTTTTGTTGATTTTTGGGATGCATTTTCAAATAAAATTGAAAAAAAGGTTTTATCATCCTGTCACAAGCTGAATCTACTTGCCAAACCTCTGAATAAAAACAAAGATGCTCGCAACATAATGGCATATCATTTGGCCAATTTGCTTCTTTCTAATTTTGTAATCAAAAGACAAAAAGAAGATGTGGTTTTTATTGTTTCACAAAAAACAATACAAGAACTGGAACTTGTTGAACACTTTGAAGAGGAACATTTGTATGCTGTTTGCATAAAAATACTCAAAAAGTTTGAGAAATACCTTAGTTTTACTGTGATCGAATATGAAGGAAGTTTTGCTGATTTTGCCAAATTGATATCGGGAGACAAAATGTTTTACAAGAAGATAGTGGGTAAAATTATTAATTCGATTAAAAAGCAAAATTCTAAAAATTTCAGTATGAAGGACATACATTCGGTATTGACTGAATATAACCTCTCCAATACTGCTTTAAAGCGTAATTATACGATGAAATTCGACTAAATATCTTTGTATGTCTAAATTTTGCAAATTATTGGAACAAGAGTATCTCAAGTTGGATGTGAAAGAGCACGAATTAACGGACATTCAAAAAAGTGTAGTGGATAAAATGGTTTCATCTGAAAAAGGAAACTACGAAGGAACCGAAAAAAATTGTGCAGTTGTAAGTTACAATGTGGATGGCAAGCAGGGAAAAATTAAAATAGATCCTATGGGAAAAATTACCAAGCATGGCAACGAATCGGGAGAGGATGAGGAGTCTACACAACAAACAAGTGGAAGTATGGGGGAAGATGATTTGCAGACTGTAAAAAAATTAATGAATCCTGCAGATAAAAAGAAAATAGATACGGCAGTTAAAAATTTGGTGGGAACTTTTACAAACAAAATAGGTGATTTGTCTAAAAAATTAAGTAATGTAAAATGAAATTTAATAATATTTTAAAAACCAATTATGCTCTTTTAAATGAGGCACCTCCCGCAGAGTTGGATGATCCTCAAGTGCAACCTGAAACACCCTCAGAAGCAGAAACTCCCCAAGAAACCAAGCTGGATACACAAGGTGTTCAGTATCTTGTGGATTTGGTGCGAAAAGCTCTTCTTATTGACAAATTAGATGATCGAGAAAAGGCTGTTATGTTGAATTTGAAAGTGGATGCAAATAATGCCATGAGCAATTTAGAAAATAATATTTTACCAATATTACGCAAGTATATACCAGATACAACCACTTGAAATTACTCGGTTTCATGTAATATAAGTTATGGCTAAACCAATTAAGTTTGTTGCTGCGGGTGACGTGCACGGAGATGAATCAGATCCACAAGCTCTAAAATGTCTATATCAGTTCATGCGAGATTATAAGCCCGATCTTACAGTGTGTATCGGAGATGTCTGGGATTTTCGGGCGATTCGTAAAAATGCCAGCGCAGAATACGAACAATCTCAAAGCATGACTGCCGATTATGAAGCAGGAGAAGATTTCTTTAAAAAGTTTTTTTCGTTTGGGAGTGAACGCGTTTTTATGCGGGGAAATCATGACGAGAGAATTTTTGACCTTTTGTCCAATGCAGCAAGCGGATTAAAACGAGACTATGCCGAACACGGAACCAATGAAATCCAAGATTTGGTAAAAACACACCGAGTTAAAATGTATCCGTATGATTCAAAATCAGGAGTTTACAAATGTGGCTCTCTTTCATTTATTCATGGATATGGTCACAACATTCACGGAAGCAAACAACATGCAGATACATACGGCAATTGTCTTTTTGGTCACACACATGCAATAGATTATTTTCGAAGTGTTAGTTTGGATATCAGAGAATCGTGGAATATAGGTTGTCTCAGCACTCTCAGCCCTAGTTATAATCGAAACCAGATGCGCCGGATAAGGTGGCAACATGGTTTTGCTTTCGGATTGATCCACGATGATGGAACCCATGAAGTGTACCAAGCAACTGGACGCAATGGCAAGTTTACGGTTCCTACAAATATAAAAACATATAGTTGACAATAGACATTTTTCTTTATAATCAAGATATGAAGAAATATGAGTTAAAAAACAAGTCCAAAGATATTTGGTCTTCGTTTATGTTTAATGAAATAAAACAGAACGAAACCAAACCTGAAGGCACTGGTTGGATGACCAGAGAAGAAATGTGTAAAAAGTACAATCTAAAAAAATGTGCTGTTCAAAAGATAACAAATCAAACTCATACGCGAAAAGATTGTGTTCTGTTTGCTGGTACAGCACAAACCAGTAAAGGTCGTCTTACTCGTTGCGTGTGGTATCGTTTGATCAAGGGAAATTGGGATACATATTTTATAAATAAAATTTATACTAAAAAATTAGAAAGAAAACCTTTACAAAAAGATTGGTACACTGTTTGGGAACTTCGGGATAAAACAGGATTAAGTCCTATTAAAATAAGAAAACTTATTAGTGTAAACAAAACGTCCAATCGCATAAAAATGTTTGATGGATATGCGGTGGAGCCTAGTTCGGGAAAACTGAAACGCAGAATATGGTATAAATTATGTCTGAATGGACTAAAAACCTAGAAGCACTTCTTCTCAAAAAAGAGATCGTTCCTCGGGGAAATTGGAAAACACGAGAAGATGTTCGAATATATTTTAAATTGAGCAAAGAATGTGTGGATAGATTCTTAAAATGGGGTATTGCTAATAAAAAGATCAAAACATATGTTGGTGCAAATTTATCTACTGTTAATGTTTTGCATAGAAAAATTTTCTATGGAATAAATGGCAAAAAAACTTGGCAACAAATTTTTGCAGTTTACTCTAAAAGCAGAGAAGTGAAACCAAAAGGTAAAGGATGGAAAAACTTTCAGGAACTGGTTAGACATTTTAAAATGGGAGAAGCTGGAGCAAGAAAAGTCATTCAGATTTTGCGAAAGAATAAAAAATTAGAAACTTTTCAAGGATGCATACATACCCACAATTCACATACCCTTCGTATCTGTTTCTACCGAATCAAAGCATAGTTTCTAAAATCTTCAAAACAGCTGCTTTGCGGTGAGATCCCTGCAGTGTGTTTAGAAACGCAATACATTCACCCAAAATCTTCTCAGGATCCTGTGTAACTGCAGTGGGTATGCTGGGAGATGGAGTCAAATTGCTGTTGGCTTGAGGTCCAAGACCTAGATTTTCACAATAAAGATCACCCAATTCCCGCATATCGTTGCTTAGTCCCATATAAGTATTTAGTACATATGTTGAGCTTTAAAAATATAAAAACTATTTTAAACGAAAAGCTTATTTTGAAAAAAAGACCTGCTCCTGAAGGCAAAACTATTTTTTTAATTGCTAGTGATGCTACAGATGCTAAAGAATCGGGAAACGAGACGTTCAAAAACAAGGATTTTATCAAAAGCTTGGGATTGCGATGGAATGGGTTGGAACGTCGGTGGGAAAGTGGTGCTTTGGACGAAACTCAAGCAACCGATTTTGTTAAGAATACAATAAGCAAACTAAACACATTCAACAAATCCACAGATTTGGATACAAGTGTTGCAGAATTTAGTGGAGAAAACTTGGAAGATCGTCTCAATAAATTTGTAGATTTATTAAAATCGGGAGTTGCAAATGTGGTCAATAGTAAAGAATATAAGGAATATAACGAATTTAAGAAAAGATTTCGCAACTATTCGTTCAGCAATCAGATTCTAATCTTCTTGCAAAGAAGAAATTCCACCAAAGTTGGAGGAAAAAACATGTGGTATAAACAATTTGGAAGAAAAATCAAAGCAGGGGAAAAAGCCATTATGATTTATGCACCTATGCAGTTTAAACAAAAAGGAGAGAATACAGGAGTGGGTCAAGATCCTACAGCAGGAGAAGTGCAGAAAGTAACTCGTTTTCGTTTGGTTCCAGTTTTTGACATATCTCAGACAGAAGGAATTCCAGGAATGGAAAAGAGCATGCCTGAAGATCTTAACTGGTTTGATGACACTCCTTTGGATGAGCGTATGCGTGTTATTTTCGATGCCGTAAAACAATATGCAAGTGAAAACAATATAAAGATTGATATAAAATCCGAAGATGAATTGGGAGGAGCCCGAGGAGTTAGCAAAGGTGGAACTATTGAATTGGTTGGAGAAAACTTGGGCACATTAATCCATGAAGTGGCTCACGAAATGTTGCATCAAAAAGATCGTGAAAAAAATCCAGAATCAAAAATTAAAGAGTTGCAAGCAGAAGGTGTTGCTCACTCTGTTCTTAGTGAATATAACCTTCCAGTTGGTCATAGCGAAAAATATTTGGCTCTTTGGCAGATTGATGCTGATCACATTTCTCGTAATTTTAATGTGATCAAAGATACTGCTAAAACACTGATAGAATACATAAATAACTATGTAGAAAGTGCTGATAAAACTATATGAAAAATATTAACGTGGAATATGATATGGATAAAAATGATTTGGATATTCTTTTACAAGATATTGTTGATGAACACAAAAAGAAACCCAGTTTGGC
>Ga0181358_1000103_pt1 | contig 34921 bp, 38 predicted proteins | sample Fa13VDMM110SD_FD_130096 | JGI IMG/M metagenome (GOLD analysis project Ga0181358, IMG submission 130096) | Freshwater viral communities from Lake Michigan, USA - Fa13.VD.MM110.S.D | ecosystem: Environmental > Aquatic > Freshwater > Lake | place: USA: Michigan | collected 2013-09-24 | reverse complement strand
TTTAATTTAGAAATCTCTTCTAGTGCTGGCTTAAAATATGGAGCGTGATCTAGAATAAATGTTTTAAAATGTACGTCACTAAAGAATAAGGAAGTAATACGTTCATTATCAATTGTAGGCAAAAAGAACTTTAGGTAATCTGCTTTTCTTTTAATAATTGGTAACGCCGCTTGAAAATTGTTCTCATCTTCGAAAAACTTTTGAGCCTTCTTTGCATCTTTTAGTTTAAAAAGGCTTTTAATTTTATCCTCTAGACTACCAAGCTTTAGGGTTGCAATGAGTTTTGTTGGGTTTGTTTCTAGCGGCAAAACGTCAAACAGGTCTCCACCCTCTTTCTGAATTTCTAGTGCGTAGTCTAAACGTCTAGGAGAAATTAATTTTTTACTTTTTTCTGGAATACCATTCCACCATTCAAGCGCAGATTTTGCCCAATCATTTCCGAATTTTTGTTTAAAATAATCTAGATCGGGAACAAAGGGAACTTTCATTCTAATTTGAAAACGGTCAATCTGTGCGCCATCAAGTTCTTCTACATCATATTCTTCATCTTCGTCATTGGGATTAATAGCCGCCCATACAACTTTAAGATTGGGAAATTTACGACCATTAATACTTTTGAATTGAACTAGCTCCATTGTTGCATTACGAATTTTTTTGTGGCTTCTATTGTATTCATCAATAAAAATAGCTTCTACATTTTCATCTGCCATTTTTTCTGGCAATACAAAGGAAAGTACATAATCATTTCCTTTTTTAATTTCTTTGGGAACGCCAACAAAGTCCACCCAAGGATCGAGGGTTGAACCAGAGAAATACAACCAATTTTTACAATTTTGACTAAAGACTTCTGTAACAAGAGTTGTTTTACCAGTACCATGACGACCTTCAAGCAATACATTCTTACCAAGTTTAAAATACTGGTTTAATTTGTTTTTAATTGTATTGATATCTTGAGCCATATTTGTATTATAAGATTTTTTAATTTAAAGTCTATTCAAAATTTTTAAGCTCATGTATTTTGCAACCTTGTGGAATATAGGCTGTAGTTCCATTGTCTGTTAAAAACCAGTTCCATTTTTTCTTTTGATCTTCGGGAATTTTTGCTCCATTACCCCATCCGTCAGTAAGAACCCAAACAAATGGTTTAGCTTGATTGTAATTATAAATGAAATCGGTAATACATCTAAAACTTGTTCCACCACCGCCTTCAAGTTTTTGTTTTTTAAGATCTACTTTATAAACTTGAGTGTCAAAAGCAAAATACTTAACATCAAATTTTTCTGGATCAAGACTTTTAGCAGCATGAAAAAATCTAGGGGCTAACCCCCAACAAGAGCCGCTTGTATCCATAAAAAACCAAGTAGCAATTTTTTCGCTTTCTGTTTTTCTTAATGTTTGCTCAACATCTGAAGGCAGGAATATATTAAAATTTAAATTATATAGACGACGATCTTTCATAACCCAATGAGATTCTAGCCCTTCGTCTTGTGACATTTTCTTTTCAAAACGTTTAATAACACTTTCCCATTTCTTTTTACGTTTAAATGGTTTATTTTCAATTTTTTGTATTAATCCACCCTTTGTGTTGCCAATACTTTGATTATCATCATTTTTACGAACATTTTTTTCCGCATCTTCTGAGATATTTTTTAAACTTTCTGCGTCTTCATCCGAAAGGTGGTTAACAATTTCTTGAACAGACTGTTCGGGAAAATCTCCAAGACCACTGTGATCACTGATTAAGCGTTTATTCTTTACAAATTTGGAGTCTTTAAGAAGACGATTGTAGTAGTACTCAAAACTATTCCAAGGCAAAATTGTTGGATCGTTATCAAAAGAATTATCAAGCCAGTAATATTCTGTTTTAGGATCTATTTCTTTTCGATTAAATTTAAAATATTTTACAAGCCCTTCATTAACAACAATATCCATAGCTTGATTTGCCAAGTTGGACATTTTTTTACCAGCACGCTTACCATGAGAATTAATTACATGTAGACATTCGTGTGCAATGATAAATTTTTTATTATGATTACTTTGTTTTTCCCAGAATTTTTTATTAATTAAGAATTCAATACAGTTACCCTCTTTATTGAAACCAACACACGCGGTAGGGACATCATTACTATAAACGGGTTTAACCAAACGCCAAAACTGATAAAATACTCCGTGATGCTCTAAAAGAGATTCTAGAATCTCCCTGTATTCATCATATGTAAGATTCTGGTTCACAAAAATTCTTTATCGGCTGCAATCTTAAGTTCTTCTGCGTCTTTATAGTAACCAGCATTGGCTAAAATTGCAGGAGCATAAACAACAAGATGTTCGTCTTCACTCTTCATTTTATCGTGTTGAATCATTAGGATCGCCCCGAATTCAATTTCATCAGAGTCTCCTAGGGCTGAAACAATCGTTTCAACTGCACGGGTAGCAATCTCGGAAGGTTCTGAATCAATACTGGCGCGAACTTCTTGAGACCAGTCTACGCCTTTTACTGTCCATGTTACTATCATATACTAAGTATGATAGAATAAATTGATTTAAAAATCAAGCCCTAAACTACCAACTCTTACAAGCCCAATATCTAGCTTTATATTTTGGACCAGGAGTCTCGCAACGATGTCTTGCACGAAAACTTTTTCTGCGAGCTGGGATATTTTTTTTGATTTTCATATTCGGATCTCCGAATCTTACAATAACAACATTGCCACTTTCGTTTGTAGTGTAAACCGCAAACTTTTTAGGACCTCCAGAAGTTCTAAAAGGTTTATTTAAAGTAACTTTTCTACCTTGATATTCAGCACCTTTAGCTCTTTCCCAAGCTTCTTTCTGTGGACGGTCTTTGTCTCCAGGTTTTGCTGGTTTATAATTTTTACCCTCTCTGGCTTTTTTCTTTCTGATATTCTCCCAAAGCCCAGCGGCTTCAACTTCTATAATTTCAGATTCATCTAATTCAACTTCTTCTGCTGTAACATATTCTGATTCTTGGGGAATGTAAAAATTATCTTCATCAATCTCTTCTTCGCTTCCGTATGCATCTTCTTCATTTTCACAATCTTCACATTCATCTAGATATGAATTTTCGAAGAGCGTCTCGTCGATTTCTTCATTCAAAGATGTCTCAAGGGCTCCAGCTGCAATTAGATCATTTTTAGCCTCTTCTAAATCTTGTTCCGAAAAAAAATCTGTTTCAAAACCGACTTTTAAAGTTTTAGTTCTTTCGTCAAAATGTTTATTAATTTTCATATTATACAAGATCGCTGTCAGCTTTTCTATAAGATTCTTTTACTTTGCCACCGCGAACCATCTTAAGAAACATATTGACTCGGGCCATCGCCCATCCACCCCGCGTCATTCCTGGACGATGAGAAGAAGAAAAGGCTCCTGCACCGCGACGATAAACCGCTTTTAACTGACCAAGGCTAACTTTTTTACTAGATTTGGCATTATGTTCTTTAACTTTATTTTTTAAAGCAGTAACAACAGCTTGTGTGAATTCAATTTTTGCGGCTTTTTGTTTGGTTGCAGTTCCTTTTGGATTTTTGCTCGACCCTTTTCTTCTTTCACTTGGTTTGGCTGGCGTTTGTGCAGAAGATCTAGGTCCCGATCTTGCCGACTCTAAAAAATAATTCGATAAAGAATTAGATATGTAATTAAATATATTATTCATTGCCTGTTGAAAAATCTTCCTGGTCTTTTACAAACATTACATAATTATGAATAGTGAGCATGTAATCTTCCGTAATGGCTATTTTGCCCTGTAACCAAGATTCGGTTAAATTTTCTTTAATCATAGGATTTTCTAAAGACTTTAAAATATTGTCAGCATGTTGTCGGATAGAGTTTAAAGAACCTACAGACATTTCATAAAAATCGTTTTTATATTCTTCTAGGGTTTCCGCCAGAGCCTTGTTCTTGTTGAGTTCAAACAACATTTCGTTATCGCCCTGTCCTATAACCAAACTTGCTTTGGCTTTCTTATCTCCCCACTGGGAATAACATACTGCAGCGCGCTGTTTTTGATTAGGGAAATCTTTATTCATTGTTTCTTCGCCCATACAACGAGAAACGAATTCACCCTGTTTTTCTGATTTTTTTGGAGCAACTAGAGGCATAATATATAATTTACACCTAAGAATTTGATAGTTTACTTCAAATCTCTCATATTTTTATATATTTTACAATCCTGTTTAACAATCTCGTCCGCAAAAACGGCATCCGTTCCTTTAAGGCGGCCCTTAATAATTACAATATCACCCTCTTCTGGAAACTGTCCGCCGTTTTTAGCCTTACAGTCTTCGAACAGTTCAAACCTACCGTCAAAAAGTAAAGCTGATATCTTTCCTGTATCGTCAGTAACGTTGGCCTTAAAAAACTTATTACCATTCCTTGACTTAGACTGTCTTGGCGGTTCATTAATTTCCCCGATAATTAAAATTCTATCGTTGTCTTCTTTTGTTTCAAAAGCGTCCTTGATTGTAATAAAATTATGATTACTGTGTTTAAAAATTTTAGTTAGGTTTTGACTGTAACTAAACCCCAAACAGTTTTTTTCATAAAAGTAATTTGTAAGTGCCTCATTACGAGAGTTTAATTCAAAGATTTGTCTGTAAGGCAAATATTTCTTTTTAAAGGTTTCAAATCTAGACTCCTTAATTTGCTTTTTGTCTACAAGTAGTTTAATAATATTAAGAATATTTTTATCTTCCCCATCGTCATGCAACGCTTTTACTAAACGTTTTTCTTTATCGGTAAGAAGATTAAACGCTTGCACCTGTAATACAAGGTGCGGCCTTGAAGACCCAAGATCGTCTAAAGCTCCAGCTTGAATTAATGCAGAAATAATTCCAATATTTAATCCAGCCTGTTTTGCAGCTAAGAAGCAATCAATTTTGTGATCATACTCGCCCCTAAACTTAACCAGCTTTTCAATTGAACTATCAGAAACGCCCTTGATCGCACTTAAACCATAACGAATATTTTTATCTTCTACAGTAAATCTTACGTCTGACTTCAACAAATGCGGTGGAAGCAATTTTATATTAAAATAAGGTAGCTCCCTTTCGATCTGTCTGATCTCATCCATTGGATCTGGAAGCTTTTGAACCGCATTAAGACATGCCGTAAAAAACTCAAGGGGATACTTATATTTAAGATAAACCGTCAGTGCCCCAAGATAGGCCACGCAATAACTGTGAGATTTATTAAACGAATAGTCGGCTGAATCTATCATGACCTTCCAAATTGCTTCTGCAACCTGTTCTCCAAAACCGTTCTTTTCGCAAGTTTCAAATACCTTGTCTTTCCATTTCGGCATTTCGTCGCGCTTCTTTTTACCAATGATACGGCGAATGTATTCAGATTCATCTGGTGTGAATCCGACTGTAACAAGAGCTTGAATTAATTGCTCTTGATAAAGCGGAAGATTTCTAGTCTCTGCAAACACTGATACAAGTTTTTCATGCGGGGCTTCTCCAGAAAAATTAATATAGTCTTTTTCGTAGGCTAGGGCTCCAGGTCTGGCGATAGCGTTTACGTCACTCAAATGCGAAATGTTCGCTGGGCGAATATTTTTACAAACACGGTAAGCGCAATCGGCACTAATCTGATAAAGACCATACGGCATTAAATCTTCTCTTTGAAGATGAGAATAAACTTCTTCATTATCGTCAAGATTAATGTCTTCAAGTTTCTCTGGGATTAATTCAAATACATTCTTAATAATTTCATTACTGATAAGCCCAAGAAGATCAAGCTTAATACCAAATTTGGCGGCAGTATTCATTTCATATGAAATCGCCAACTCGCCTTCTTTATTCATTTCTACGGGCACGAATTTATCCAATGGATAGCACGAAATAAAATAGCCGCTTGGATGGGTAGACTTTCCGCGAATAAGGCTTCTAAGTTTTAAAGCAATCTGATACGTCTCTGAATAACGATCAGCCCAATCTTTAAATTTCTCACTATTTTTATAAGAGTCTTCTATGTCTTCGACAACTCCGAAATGCTTACCGATAGTATCGGCCAAGCTACTAGCATCTTCTTCACTTGCTTCATTAATGATTTTAAAAACATCTTTTACAAGGATCTTACCAGAAAAAGTAGACACTGAAGAGATTTTGCAAACTTTATTCGGATAACATTTCTTAAGCCATTCAATAATTTCTTCTCTAACTCCACCCAAATTAATATCAACGTCTGGTGCAAGATCACCTTGGATATAGGTAATGCCATCAATGATTTCTTTCTTGGCACGAATCTTTGAAATAAAGCGGGTAAAAAATAGATTTTTATCAATAGGATCCACACCGGTAACCCCAATCAAATAGAAAATAAGACTTCCAGCCGCAGAACCACGGCCCCAATCAATAAAGGCCCCAAGCTGTCTAGCCTTATTGATAACGCGCCAAACTAGAAGAAAATAATCAATGAATCCTAAGTCTTTAACAATATCAAACTCTTCTTTGATACGATCAAGATAGATTTTCTTTTTATGTTCGGGAATCTTGTCACGAAATTTCTTCCAACCTTCGTTCACTAGCTGTTGAAGAAACTGTTCATTCGTATCCGCTTTATCGGCAAGTACACCCTTTTCATCTTTTGTAAAAGAAATGTTTGGCAACCTAACAAGGTTGACATTCTTCATTTCAATGTTTTTAAATTGTTCTAAAAATTTCATATTTCAATAGTTAAAATTTGTTTCTTAAAAATCTCCAAGCACTTTTCATTATCGTATACAGCATCATGTGCCTTTAAATCATTATACTCAAGATCATAAAGACCGCAAAGATGTTTAACGGAAGTCTTAACTCCCCTTTTAACGTAGTGGTACATTTGATATTGCCAAGCGGTTCTGTTTTCTGGAATCGACTTGAGTCCTAAATATATACCCTTTTGAATACATTGTATATCTAAAACCCTATCAAGATATGAAAAATCTGATTTAAGACCCAATATTTTTCTTAAAGTATTAATTACATAAACATCGTAACCGAAAAGGTTTGCTCCAATAATTAAATATTCTGGATTATAAAGATAGCTCTCAAAGATTTCTAACACTTCTTTGGGATCTTTTGATTTTTCTTTCCAGTCATTGTAATCAAACCGTGTGATTCTTGCAGCATCCGCAGATACGTTCAAGTCTTTCCAATAAATCATATGATCTTCATTCTTAACAATTTTATGATCTTCATACACCAACCAAGAAAGTTGCCAAGGTCTAGCCAGAGCAAGTGCCAAAGATTCTGTTTCTGTATCAAAAACAATGTACTTTTGTTTTTTATTAAAACGTAAAAGATTACTTTGCATTGTTAGCCTCCATAGATTCTTTCCAGCTTTCCATACAGAATTCTTGACTACCAAAGTGTCTGAGTTCTGGTTTCTGAAATGTGCTGCGGTTCAAAATACAACGATAAGTCATATACGCTTTAAAGTCTTTCTTCTCACGATAATAAATAGTTTTTGATGGCATAATTTCATAGTCTTTAATAGTCTCATTCAAATGATTAATTAAAAGACCATCAAATGGCAATCCATTATTTTCCACAAAATAGCATGGTTCTGTAAAGTCAAGTTCTGGAACGCATTGGCGACCATATAAAAGATTGTAGTAAACATAGGAATCATAAAAGGGGATTACTAAAGACAGGTTTTTTCCCCAGTATTCTTTCATGGTTTTAAAATCTAGCCTTGGGGTTCCTTCATAAATGCCCTCTGTAGAAGAAATGTTATGCAGTTTAATTAGATCTGCAAAAGAACCTTTAGTAGCAAAAACAATAAATTTACTTTCCGTTAGTTTTGATTCGGGTGTTTTGTTGCTGATGTCTTGACAAACATTCACTCTATAACCAAATCGCAAATTTAATTTTGCTTTTTTCGCATTTTCGTAGGCTTCTACCAATCCAGTCAAAGTATTATCAACAATAAAAACATCTTCTAATTCGTAATCTTTGCAGACATCAAAGATGGAATCTGATCGGTTTACCAACCGATTGTCTTTTTCTTTAGCCTCTTCTAGAGTAAGAATAGAGGTCAAAGAATAATTTGATCTAAAAATAGGTAGCATGATATTTTAAGATACTAGTGTTTGTAATTAAAGTCAACTTATATATCGTAAGTGTAATTATCTCTATGCACGTAAATGAACTCAAAAATTATTGGGATAATAGATATCCAAAAAATCCCGTTCTTTATAGAGGAAGATCTATTCCACAAAAGTTAAATGGGCAAATTATTCTTACGAATTTACAGATTGATGTAAAAACAATGTTTACCTCAAACGATGTTGTCGTTAAAACAATAATTGAAGAAAATAAGATTACTGGAGCCAATAATGATGAAAAAATGCTTAATATTCAAAAATGGATTTTTAATAATATTAAATATATTGGCGATGATTTGAGTCAAGGTGTCGTAGAATATTGGCAGTTTCCATTTGAGACTATAAAATTACGTACTGGTGATTGCGAGGATGGTGCCTTATTAATTGCAGCTTTAGCTGTAAATATGGGAATACCCGCTTTTAGGTTAAGAGTCGTTGCTGGTTTTGTTCAGCCAGCGCCAACAGCCCCACAGGGTGGTCATGGGTATGTAGCATATTTAAGGGAGTCTGATAACCAATGGGTTGCTATTGATTGGTGCTACTCACAAGATTCGCATTTACCAGTTTCCTCGAAGCTAATTTTAAAAAATAATACTATATATAAAAATATATGGTTTACTTTTAATAATGAGTACTCTTGGTCTCAAAAAGAACTTGAATTTTACAGTTTTTAATTAAAAGTCAAAATCATTATTTGACTTTGTCTGTTTCCAAGCTGGACACCCTTCGTACTTTCGAATTTCAATTCGATATTCCGGTTTTAAATCTCGTTCTTTAAACTCTTCGGTTGCAAAAATTGATTTAATAACTTTATCGTTTTTATCTAATAATACTTTGTATTCGATAGCGTCTAGATAGGGGCAACGCCATCCAGACTTTGTCTGACACATCCATTTTGTACTATACTCGTGCGCCGCAAAATTCGAACTAGCTTTTTTCTCATCAAAGTTTTTTAAATATCCGTTAAGATATTCAAGATAGTGCTCAAATCCACTCAACACTTCTTCGCTAAAATGCGGACACTCTCTTTCGGGATCGTCGGGATATCTTAAAAAAAGAAACTTAACTAAAACATCTTTTTGTTTTTGATATTTTTTACGAACGGCAAGCGAATACATCATTCCCTGTAAATTACTTGCTAGCTCCTCCCCGTTAAAAGCTTTCTTACTAGATTTAAAATCACGAATAATCATTTGCTTTTTATCTTTAAAGATACGGTCTACAAATCCCCCAATTCGATATTTTGGTTCTTCACTAGTAATATCAAACTCCCATTCGGAACCAACTAGTTTGCCGTTTCCAATAAAATCAAATTTTAATCCAACTAAAATCATTTCATCAATACATTTTAAATTGGTAATTTCTTGACCGCTCTTTTTCAGAGGTTTAACCATCTCATCAAGGTCCAAGCCTTCACGTTTAGCGGCCTTTAGGATTAATTTAAAAATTGCTGGTTGCTTCAGACATGTTCCGCTTTTTACAATTTTTGTAACGTAATGCTGGTGTCTGGGATTCGCCAATATCTCAAAGATTAAGTGCGCAACTGTTCCACGCATGGCTCCAGAATTGTTTTTTTGTGGCAATTTAAGATTATAATTGCAGTAGTACATCCAAGAACATGATTGCAATGTCTTGATTCTACTAGCCGAAAGTTTTATTAATTCACTCATAAAGGATATGTTGGATCTACTTGACGACAAGTGATACCGTAAAATTTAAAAATATCTATTGATTTAGTATCTCTATTGTAAATGTCTTTAAAAATAATTTCTTTGATTCCATATGCTGCAATATTCGTTGCACATGCGGAACACGGAAGTAGGGTACAAGCTAAAAGTTTCCCCTCACCCATTTTGATTCTAGCTAAAGCGTTGCTTTCAGCATGTACCATGTAGGGTCTTCTCGCATCACGATCTTTCCAAAATTCCGGAGTTACATTCACTCCAGCGGCAAGCCCATTATAGGCTACAGCTAGGACTTCATTATGATATCCTAAAACACAAGCGCCGACTTGCTGATATGGATCTTCGGATCGCCGCATCGCAATGGCAGCTAAATTCATAGCGTGTTCTTCCCAAGTACTTCTCATATGTTTGAATACCATTCCTTATTTTCTTCTATGGTCTGATCACCAAAATCATTCTTGTATGGATGATAAGTAAAAATTTGGGCAGGGTCAAAAAACTCTACAAGAGTTGAGCGTATCTTTATAGCCGCTTTTTGCCCCGCCCTGTTTTCATCATTGTTGGTCGCAATGATTATACTATCGGGATCAAGACGAACCATCGCTTTTAATAAACCTCCACCAGCCTCAGTCCCGAAAGTTATTCCCGTATTCCTAATGCCACTCTCCCAAAGGGAAAGCATATCCCCGATACTTTCAACAAGAATCAATTGTTTAGTTTCTTTTATATATTGATGACTAAAGATAAACGGATAGCCCCATTCATTTTTTCTACCTATATGCTTCCATTTAATTTTTGATTTTGCTGTTACGTCACGACCAGAAAATCCAAGTATCTTTTTGCGAGCATCGAAAATCGGAAATACATATCTTTGATACATTTTTCCAGTCAAACATAGCCCCCCACCAAAGACTTTAAGAGTTTCATCGCTAACGCCGCGACGATTCCAATAAGAATAATCATCTTTTAAATCTATAAGGTCATCATTAGAATAATATTTAGTACCTTTATTAAAGGGGTCCTCTAGATTATTACTGAAGCCCGTGTAATATCTAGCCTTATCTTCTAAAATCTTTTCTACCTGTTTTACGTCTTTGAGTCTTAAAGTCAATTTCAAGAACTCTTCCAATGAGAAAGAATGTCCGGTAACAAAATCTTTTACAATATTTGTTTGAAGATAAATGGCTACTGATCCAGGATCATTACCACCGCGATAGCTAGCAGAACAAGTAAGATAACTGCCATAGTTCCTAGGATTACACCCAGCATCTTTTAAGATCTCCAGAAGTTTCATATGATATCTTCTTGGGGTTCGTTATTCGGACGGTCAAAAATATTTACATTAACACCATTCTGATGATTAACAATATCTTGGAGAGTTCCTTTTTCTTCGACATTAAAATTATCTACATTAAATGAAATAAAATTTTTACGATAAACTGGACGATTATTTTCGATAACACGAACAAGATCATTGTGACCATGCGCATGTTGACCTTGATAACGAGATGCAAGCTCGATCATTTTATGAGTGCCAAAGTGTGCACCATCTTCAGCCTGTTCTTCTAAAGTTTTACGTCTAAAAATTCCAACATAAGCCGCAAACCACTGAAGACGATCTGATTGGGCGATAGCACTCGAATCATCAGCGCCGTTTTCAGCACTACGATTTAGCTGGCAAGCCGTAAGAATCGGAATGTTCATACGAACTGAAAGCTCCTTAAGTCTATCAACTTTATCACCAATCAACTGATACTCTTGTTTGCCTTTTTCCATTTCACCCGTTAGCTTAATGTAGTCATAAACTACAATAGCTGGATTTCCCCTACCAACTTGTCCAAGATACCAGCGTTGAATAATAGATTCAATTTCTGCGACTGGTTTTCCAGCGACTTGCAAGTGTTTTACCTTACCTTGGGCTTTAGCAAGTTCAGATTTCTTGCTATTCCATTTTGCTAAAAGTTCTTTATTATTTTTAAAATTCCCAGTTTCAAGCCACCACATAGGAATACCTGTAATACTACTTGCAATACGAAAACGAATAACACTTGTTTGCATTTCAGTATCAAGAATAAGAGCTTGAAGATTCGGGTTAATTAAAGTTGCCTTGGAACAAATGTCACTTAAGATTGTTGACTTACCATGTTTAGGACGGCTAACCCAAGCATAGAGTTCTCCAGGCCTTAAACCTCCGTACATTTTGTTAAATAGTTTATAAGGCGTAAGGTAACCTGTTTCCGCAATTGGGTTATTAGCCCTATCTTCAACCATCTGTTCAATATCTTGAAAAAGATCTTCGGGGTTTGATTCTAAATCGTAAGCAGTTACGCGATCATTATACATCTTATCTGCAAAGGAAATAATTTCGTCTGGAGACTTGTCGCCAGAATTTTCCATCGACTCTGCAATAAGAGAGGCCGTTTCCGCAATCTCGCGGCGTATAGTAATTGTTTTTAAATTCTTACAGGCATCAACTAGAGACTTTTGGCTAATTTTAATAAAAGCTAGGCTTTCAATATAGTCAAAAATATTAAAGTCCTGTTTAAAATTAATACCAAGATTCTTAATCTTTTCCCCAACGATTACCGGATCAAGAGGTTGACTCTTCATAATTTGCCCCTTGATAACGCTGAAGATTGTTTTGTGACCATCTGAAAAGTCATTTTCACTTACGAAGTGAGACACTTCAAAATACACTTGTGGATATTTAAGAAAGCCAGCCAAAACGTGCTTTTCTATTTGTACACTACGAATGGAAGCCATATTTAAATTTTTTCTTGGATAACAGAGGAAAAAGCTTTTTGTGCAATTTCTCTCATACACTCTTCCTTATTCTCGTCCGTAAAGGTGGGCCATATAATTTTATAATCAGAACTGTTCTGAATAATTGAGTCGTTAATTGTTTCGTCCATATTTGCTGGTTGGACGATTTCACCATTAATTGCAACTCTTTGCAAGTGAATAAGTACGTTGTTTGGTTTAGATTTTAACCAGCTTACTTCGTCTTGTTCGTACTGTTGATAACGAACATCTGGAACGATACAAACATCAGGTTGAAACTGCTGTACTCTTTTATCAAGAAGCTCTGTCCAATATTTTCCCTCTGTTTGTTGGCGTTTAACTTTACCATACCAAACTAAAAATTCTCTAAAAGTAGATTTTTCTTCCGTATTATCTGTAAAAACATCTAGACCGATATATTCTTGAATAAAATCTTTACAATCCTCTTTAAGAGGTTGGGCCAAGGAAGTTCTATAAATTGTTTTACCTGTATAGGATCTAATTGTGTTTTCCAGTTCTAAAGCTAAACTATCTTTTCCAGATCGAGAAACACCTGCAATCCCAATGTACATTACGCTCATAGATATATCATACCCAAACTTACTTTGATATTCAAGCTAAATTTCTATATCAAATTTTTCTTTTATCCATTCTGAAGACAGCAAATGAATTTCATTTTCAAAGATTTCGATAATCTTAAATCCATTTATTTCAAGCCAAGAATATTTTTGCAAATCTCTTTTTACGCTATTTTTAAATCCGGTTTTCGTTCTATGAAAATACTTAACAAATTTATCGTGTTGCATTCCGTGAGTCTCTATGGCAATTTTTTTAGTAAAATTAATGAGATCGCATCGCATTCTAGTTCCAAAAACGGGAAACTCTTCTACTACAACGTGTGTACCCCAATATGGCTCTGTAAATTTTTTTACATTAAATTGAACTTTGCTTTTACAGGGCTTTTCCCAATCAATAAGATATTTGTTAATATTTTTATTGACCTCTTTACCGAAGATATTTTTAAACTTCATTTAATAAACTTGTTAATTTTAGTAAATCTTTTTCTTTTATACCGTGATATAAACCAATATAAAATCCATAATTGTGTAAATAAACTGAGTTGGGGTAATCTTTATCCGATTTAAAATAATCCTTATAGCAGTTTTGATACCCTAAAAATCCAGATACAATCGGTCGATATTCAATCCCTAATTTGTTACAAAGATTCAAAGCTTTTTTAAATCTTGTTTTATTTTTATTTTTAATAATAATCGGCATACAAAATGGAACATCAGAACAATTATCTCTATCCGATGGTAAATAATATTTATTACTATCTAAGCTTTCTTTGAATAAAGAATATAATTTTTTCCTAGAATTCGTGTACAAATCTATACGATTGAAGTCGAGCTGTCCAATAAAAGCATTTAAATCACTACCGCGATAATTATCTCCCAAAGAATAAAAATCAAATAAACGATCTACTTTTGGATTATCTATTTCTTTTGTATCAAAACCATAAGAAGTTAAACTTCTTACCATTCCATGGTTTCTGTTTATCAAAAAATATTTATATTCATCCTCTGAATTTGTAAAAATAAATCCACCTTCTATAGATTGAATCTGATGTCCAAAATATGTGGAAGTTGAAGAGGTAAAAAATGAAGAAATATTTTTATCTCCATAAAAACTTAAAGTGTTCTCGCAATTATCAAACATGATTTTAACACCGTATGTTTCCTCTAAATTTTTATAAAAATCAAAATTAGGAGTAAAACCTATTAACGAAGTTGGAAAAATACAGGCAATTTTATTTTTATTCTTTTTTACATATTCAATTAGTTTTGTCCTATCTATGGAAAAATCTTCTAAAGAAACGTCAATAAAATGTGGTTGGAAACCAGCTTTAATCCATGGAGAGCAAGACGTTTGCCATGTTACAGATGGAAGTACAACAATTTTTTTATTTGGAAATTTATGCTTAACATATTGCGCTAATAAATTATTAGCTAGTGAACCATTGCCTACAAATACGGAATATTTACAACCAACATAGTCAGCCATTTTCTTTTCAAATTTTTTTACTTGGATATCTTGTGTCCATCTATTTTTAAAATTCAGTATAAAACTACAAATTTTTAATCTGTCTAAAATTGTAAAATTATTTTTATTTAAGGGCCATTTCATTTTTAAAAATTAATTTAGAAGAATCTTCACAAGTTTTTTTGCCGATTTTTCCCATGTAAAATTATCCTTTACATAATTTCTATAGTTTAATTTGGAGTATTTATTATTCCAATTATTATAAGCATCTAACATTTTTTGAGCATATTCTTCAACAGAAAAATTATAAAAATAAGGCTCCTCTGGACATTCTAAATCTCCATAAGTATTAATAAAGCCCCATTCATTAACAAAATAGTTTTTACTTTTTGGAATAGAAATTAAACCATTTGAATCTACTAAAATGCCAATATCTTTATTTATAATTTCATTTGAAGGGGGTATATTTCCTGTAATATTTAAAGTATTACAGGCCATTGTTTCTGTAAGGATTAATCCAAAACTTGCAGATCTTTGCAAGCTCAAACAAACATGGGCAGAAGAATAAAAATCTCTTAGCCATTGCATTGATACTCTTTTTGAAATATGCTCTATGTTCGCCCCTAATTTTTTATAATTATTAATTTTATCAATATAAATTGAACTTGCTTCTACATCTTTTAGTCTTAAAACTACATCTTTGTTATTAGCAAAAGCTAAATAAAAAGCTTCTATAGTTAAATCTATACCGCTACGACTAAAAATTGAAAATGGGCAAATAAAAGTAAATACATCTTTATTTTTTTCTATAGATGGTTTCCAAAAATCTGTATCGACCCCTAAATACATAAGATCACAATTAAATCCATATTTTTCCCAAAGATTTTTTATTTGATTACTCATTCCAATTAATTTTTGATTTGATTGTTGTGCGGAATATAAAACATAATTTGGAATGGTGTTAGCGGTTTCCCAACAGGTTATCAAAAAATTTTTTTTATTTTTATATTTAAAACCAGAATTGAGCCCATCGCAAATTCCCACCCATTCTGCCTCATCTGGCGTTGAGTAAAGACCAAGTTTTTCTAATTCTTTATTTAGATTAATGATAACAGACGATAAACTTCCATGATTAAATTGATAATTTTCTGTATCAGAAAATTGTCTAGGATCTGGATCTATTAAATGAATCATATATATAATAATGGATAGTCGGTACAAATCCCAAAACATTTACTAGGTATTTTATCATTTTTATTTTGTAATACAATAATAGAATTTTTACAAGTATCTTTTTGAGGATAGGTCCATATAAACCGTTTTGATGTAATAGTAAAGTCGTCTGTTTGGTGCCAAAAACAGTGTATTTTTTTATTTTCTAACATTAAATTTAACGCATTTAAATTTTTTGCATGGCACCATAGTTTATTATTTTCTAGAAAAGAAATATCAATTTGTTCTAAAGGTTCGTCGTGTCCTAAAAACCATTTTTTATTCAAATACCAAACATCAATTTCGACATCAAAATTATAATTTAAAACTTTTTGGATTGATTCAAAAGTATTCTCATAAAAATTATTAGGGCCATTTAAATTACCCCTGTGTGATATAATTTTCATGTTAATACATAGCTCATATTAACAGCAGATCTTTCCCATGTAAACCAAGAAGAAACTAAATTTGACATTATTTTAAGGTGACTTCTTAAAGTTTTATCATTTAAAATATGCCTCATCTTTAATTTTAAATCTTTTTTATCTACTTCTGACCAAAATACTTTATTAGGATAATTTGTTTGGTCAATTGGAAATAAATGATTTTTCATTCCAATAGAAATTAATTCATTAATTTTTAATTGGTTTAACTCTACCACGTCAAATTTTAAACTAACATTAGATATATCGCTAGTATAATCTGTAAATCCGCTGTATCTTTGACACAAGGTTGGTATACCACATGACATTCCTTGTAAATTCACCATTCCAAATGTATGAGACCTATTAATATTAATTGCTACATCTGATGATTCAAAAATTTTAACTTGATCTTCCCAATTTTCCAAATGCCTATCATCGTGAATAATTTCTACATTATATTTAATAGATAACTCTTTTACCCAAGTTTTAAATGTATCTGTTGCCGATCTGTCTTTAATATACAAAATTATTCCTTTTTCATTTTGAAATTCTTCACAAAAAGCTGGAACCAAGATATCAAAACCACTCCTAGTATTACTTTCACACATGCATGTAAAAACAAATTTATCTTTTAAATATTTTTTATTTTCTATAAATGGCCAATTTTTTCTATCGACCCCAAGAGTGACATAATTAATTTTATCTATTGGATAACCACCATATGCCGCAAATAAAGCATTATCTTTTGATAATCCTAAAATTGTTTTGGGATAGCAACTTTCCATAATAAATCTAGGAAATGGTAGCTCATAAGCAACCCAAAAAGCGTCTGGATTATAGCCATGTGATTGTCCTAAACAATCATATACTACTAACTTATCATTATCTGAATAAACATCTATTTTTTTCGCTGCCCCATTGATTGCATCAATAATAATTTGCGTTGATCCGAAACTATTCGCATTTGGATCTGAAACTACTTTAAATTTTGTCATAATTCTATAATCTGTTTAAAAACAGCGTAAAAATCTTTAATCATCTGATCTTCCGAAAATCTTATAACATTATTATAACAATTAACTTGTTTAATTTGATCACGAAAATTCCACGCATTAATAAAATCTTCTTCATTATTAATGATAAAACCATTTAAACCATTAATAATAAAATTTGACCATTCCCCAATATTTGTTGCCATAATTGGCGTTCCGTATGATAACGATTCTTTTGCACTCAAAGTTGCGCAAGTTGGATAAGTTTGAAATTGTGTATGAAATTTTGCAATTTTATTATATTTAATTTTATCTTCTTGACTTATACAACCTAAATAAAATGTTGTTTTATTATCAATAAAATTCATTAAGGGGTAGTTATCTGAAATTGGTCCAGCAAAAACAGTTTTGATATTATATTTTAAAGCAAGTTGAGCTACTTGTATAGATTGGAATGTATCACAATGTCTAGTACATTGAAATATCATATCTTCTTTTTGATGTTCTTGAAATGGTTCTATTTTAGGACCAATAACGGCATGATATATATTAGGATTTCCTAAAAAAATAGGTTCTTGAAATTTTTGACTAAAACAGATAACATGCCCAATATCTTGATGAATTGTTTCTCTCCATCCTATAGTCCAAACTCCATATTTTTTGCTTCTACAATTAGTTAAATTTAAATTTATATTAGTGGTATGAGAAAAGAAAAGGTCGTAATCGTCTGCTTCTGGAATAATAGATTTTACACAAGCACCATTTCTTAGAGCTTCTCTCTTCGGCCAATCTAGAACTTTGGCTTGAGATTTCTTATTGTCTTTTAAATTCTTAAAACTTCTTTCGTCAGAGTATACATAAAAGTCATCCAATTTCTCCATCATTGGTCCAGCTACTATTCTACCTCCGCCATAGCTTTTAGGAAAATAAGTATAATCTTCAAAATGATCTGGATAATTTAAATCAATATAAGCTATTTTCATTTTAGTTATCCAACAACTTCAAATTTTGGTAATGGAAATATAAATTTTATGCCACTATTAATTGTGTCTTTTTCTCTTTCCACAATTTCTTTCTTAAAATGCCAAGGGCCCACTAGATAGTAATCTGGCTTCATACTTCTGCTTTCTTCTTCTGAAATAATTTTAATTCCACTTAAGGTCTCTGCTCCATATTTTTCTGGACTTCTTTCTGCAGCATATTTTATATATTTAGTTATATCGTCGCCAAAACAGTAACCTAATAAAGTATTGACTTTAGTTGATGCTCCATATAGGTGAAGTGTCTTTTTATTTTTTACGATCTCTTCATTAACGAATTTAACAAGCTCATATTTTTGAGCAACGATTCTATTCTTAAAATCTTCATAAACTTTATCATCATCCAAGGCCATATCAAACTCTTTAAATCTTAAATTCATTAAGGCCGACGATCTTTGCTCGTTGTCGTATTTAAAATTATTATTTTTCACAGCATAACAACAGACGCTTCCACCATTGATATCGTTAGTTTCTGCGTAAACCAATCTCATTCCAGCTTGCTCTAAAAGATGCTCTACTGGAGCTAAATGGTAATGTTCCAAATGTTCACTGCAAAAAGTATCATAACAAAGATTATCAATGATGTCTACTAGATAAGCCATTTCAAAAATCCACACGCCATCATTAGACAATAGCTTATTAATATTAACGCAAAAATCTAAAGGACTATCGAGGTCGTAAAAACAAGCAATAGATGTAACAATATCAAATGTACCATTAAGATTATCTTTCTGCATCTCTTGACATGGAAAAAGATCATTATAAATTTTGATATGAGGATATTTTTCTTTTACATTTTTTGTAATATCCGATGGATCAACTCCATATAATTCTATATTTTGATTATAATTTAAAAGTAGCGTGCCATCATTCATGGCTATATCCAAAACCCTTTTAGGGGATGGTATAAATTCTAGAGCTTTATCAACTATAGATTTTAGATGGTCTCGCATAGTTTTACTGATATTTGATTCATACCAATAGTTTGAATACATGATCTTGGGTGGAATTGTATTCAATGTTTGAACTAGTCCACAAGCATTTTCATTTTTAGAAACATCACATCTTACAATTTTATTAGGTATCTTACGATAAGATGTTTGGCCCTTCCCCTCCTTTACAAAGGATCCTTGTAAATTTTGAAATCCTAAATCAATGATTTCTTTAAGATTCGTGTTCCCACAAATTCGGCAGCTTTGCCTATGTTTGATATTCATTAGACTAATAGTATAGTATTTTTTAAAAAAAGTCAATAATTTATTTAGACTTTAAAAATAATTTATTGTACATTATAATTTCTGAAAACCATCCCCCATTAGATATTCCATTATGTTTAATAAATTTAAAATTATTATTTTCTAAATATTCAATAACTTCATTTGCCAATGGTTGGTCTAAATACTGTGGTTTCCACTCGGCTTCTACTTGAATAGCCAAAACATCTTTCAAATAATCTCCAAGACCTTGTAGTGCAAAAAATTCTGCACCCTGTAAATCGGCCCAGACCAAATCAACTTTGCTAACATTTTCAGATTTTAAATAACTATCTAACCTTATAGATTCGACTTGAATAGGATTTTCTTGTTGTAAAATCGATTCATATGATAAATATTCTGGATTAATTTTAAATAATGAAGAAGACCCATGATTCTTACTTGGACTATTAAACATATCTACTGGATAAAAATCTAAGATTTTTTCTTCGTTAAAAACTGCTTTTTTAACTAATTTAATATTATTATTTTGAGCTTCTGCTAATCTTTTTTCACATAAATCTATACAATATGGGTTGCATTCAAATGTATAAATTTTTGCATTAGGAAAAAATTCACTAAAACTTATAGCATGATCTGCATCTCTAGAACCAAGATCTAAAATAGTATTTATATTACTTAGATCAACAAAGGTTTTAATCGTATCAAGAAAATTTTGAACCTCATGTTTATACATATATTCATCTTATGATGATATTTTAATTAAATCTAAACAATTATACTATTTCGGACGATATTTTTGTTGCCAATCTTCCGAAGGTCTTGTTATCAATATCTTATTATTGAGGACAGAGTAAGATTTAATTGTTTGATCTAAATGATGAGGTAAAACTATTTCAGTATTTATGAACACACCGTTGCTAAAATAATGATATATTTGATTAAATAAATCACAATAAATATCCATAGTATCTTTCACTCCATAGGCGAGAATATCTCCCGCACACCCGTCTCTTCCGCTACCTTGCCTATCTGCTGTCAAATTTATATCTTTATTAAATTCTATTTTTTGAGTATATAGGACATCTAGCCTAGATCTAACAACAATATCATAATGAATATTCATTTTTTTTTCGTATTCATTTTTAATTTTATTACAATTGTATATCTTATATAACATTGAATAATATCTTCTTAGATAATTGTCTTCTTTTGCTCCTTGTCTTGATGCTACCCTGCTTTCAAAATCTAAACATTTGGATTCAAATATTTCATCAAATTTTTCTACATTTAATACTCTTGGTTGATATGTATCATATAGTTCTTCTAGCGAGCCTTCGTCTTTATATCTATGAGATAAATAAAAATTCTCATCTGTATTTTTAAATTTCCAAGTATCAATAAATATATCGCAATTGTAATTATCTAAAATATGCGTTTTTAAACTCGCATAAGAAGTCTTAAACATTCTTGGCTGTCCAGATAAGCAAAGTGCGACTTTCATATTATCTAATAATATCTATAGTGAATGAAGTATCTTTTCTTGGTACTTTATTTTCATTAATTACCCAATCATATAATATCTCTTCTGGACCAAATCTTCTATATTTATTTAATATCAAAGACAAATTTAAATATAACTCACTATATTTATCCATTACTTCTGACCCTGCATATGCAAATATGTCGTCTAAATTCGAATCGTTTTCACGTTTATTGTGCAAGGTATTTTTATTTATATTTAAGTCTATATTTCCATTTATTAATAAGTTTGATCTATAGCGAATTACTATATCGTATTTAAAATTATTTATTCTTTCGTAGTTTTTTTTGAGTTCATTGACTTTATATATCTTATAAAACATTGGGGTCGAGTGCAGAATACCATCTTTCATTATTCTGCCATCAGAATTATTTAAAGTTGTGAAATTTTTTAATAAGAATTGTTCTTTAATTTCATTAAAATTTTCTACTTCAATTTTTATTGGATTAAGTCTAGAAAGATCTTCGATATTGATTAAATTTGATACGGTTTCATTTTGATTACTCCATGAATATTGCGGTTCATAGGTATCCCATATGCTAAAAAAAAGATCGATCTGATGCCGGTCTTTTAAAGAGAGGATTTTATCTTTAAAATTATTTAAGAGATTATTAAAATTCCTAAAATGTCCAGAAAAACAAACGGCTACTTTCATTGGCAGGTTTACTTTTGGGCATTGAAATATATCCAATTTGGATGACTATCTCCAGGTCCAGTTTTTCCAATTGTATATTTAAAATTTTTAAACCCAATTTCCATCAAGTCTTTTTCTAATTGCTCTGGAGAGGTCACTCTAGTATCACTTGCGCTATTCGTTCCAAGTGCATTATAAAAATTATCATAATAATCTACGGCATTATGAGTTCTATTACCATACCCCATTTGGGCTGTAAAAATTCCATCATTTTTTAATATCCTATGAAACTCTTTAAAGTAAGACTTTCTAATATCATAAACACAGATATGCTGCAAAGCTATAGTGCTCATAACAACATCATAGACATTGGAATCGATGCATTGTAAATCTACTCCATTGTTTGCATATAAATTGATATCTGTAATTCCATTGTTTGCGGTGTAGGATTTTGCTTTTTCTATATTGACTGGGCTAATATCTACTCCGTCAAGTCTTTTAAAGAAATTTTTATACTTTACTAGATTTCTTCCAGGTCCACACGCAAAATCTATAGCTATCTTTTCTGAAGGATTGGCTATCTCGGTAAATAGTAAACTGTAATCTTCCCAAACATTATGAGCGTCAAATCCTCCTACTACTGGATCTCTGTTGCTTTCGGACCAAGTCTCTGCTTCGGAATCATATTGGCTCAATTGCATCTTTGTATATTTATTATTTTTATCTATCATATATTTTTCCCTTTAGTTATAAAATTACTTAAATCTTCTATTACGCTTTCCCCTTTTCCATCGGAAATATCAAAAGTAATAGTATTAGGATAAACCCATCCATAATCTTTATTTTTAATTAAGACTATAACTTTTTTACATTTAATTGCAGTTGCTAAATGGAACATTCCAGTATCTCCAGAAATAAAACATTCGCTTAGTTTGATAAGATGTGCTATTTCATACAGGTTTAGATCATCTCCTAGGCTTATAGAATGCTGATCTATCGAATATGCTTCGCTGTTTCTGTTATTTACTTTACTCCCTAATTCTATAAATAAGAAATCTTCATGTAGTTTTTCTATAAGACGATCCCAATAATGATTTTCCCAATTTCTATTCTTGTCTGCAGTGACTCTAACGTAGGTGATTATTGGTTTTTTTGATAAAAATGGATATTTTGATAATAAAAATTTTTCAATATTAGTGTCGTAAGATATTTCTGGATAAACAAATGGTTCTGTTCTAAGATGATTTCCTTGAAATTTTTCAATTTTTGGTAGCCATCCAGCTGTTGGATGTCCATGATTGTTTGGTAAACCCTGTATATTGTATGGCTTTTTATGTTTTGCAATTATTAAATTTTCTCTTTTAGGAAGTAAGCATTTAAATTTTTCGGCTGTATCAAAATATAGATTTGCATTTAAATCTATTGTATGATAATCTATGCATGGCAATAAACATACAAAATCTCCAATTCCATTTTGAGTTCCCACATCGCCAAAATAGTAGTTCATATATGATTTTCTAGGAAATAATTTAAATCTTCTGGAGTACCAATTCCCCACATTTTATTATTTTCAATTTTAAATACTTTTACTTTTTTGCCATCTTCTATTGCTTCATTAAATACTGGACATACATAGAACTCATTATTTACTCTTATATTTTTTTGAATCATTTGTTCGGCATATTTAACATAGTCTGAACCTTTTCTCCAAAAATAGACTCCTACAGTTGCAAGATTACTTATGGGTTTTTTTTCAGCCACTTCACAAACGAAACCGTTTTCATTTAATTTTGCATAGCTCCATTTTGGATGAGTAGATTCAAAAACTAAAATACCAGCATCTATATTATCCGCTAACATAGAGTACATAAATTCTGTACTATCCCAATCTAGATATTGATCTGAATTAGCTATTAATAGTGGGTCCTGGTTATTAATGAATTCTTTTGCTAGTAAAGTTGTGCAAGCCGCTCCTTCAGTTAGCTCTTTAGTAATAGATATATGGCAATTTGGTGATATAAGATTTAAGGTATCCTTTAACGAAAATTTTTCATAGTGATCTTTTTGGACTATAAAGACATGTTCAGCATCTATATTTAAAGAATCAACTACTACTTCAATCATTGGCTTTCCCCTTACTTCAATTAATGGTTTAGGGAATGTATACCCAGCTTTCTCAAAACGAGTTCCTGCTCCAGCCATTGGAATTAATACTTTCATTTTACCGCCTTGCCATTTTTGTTTAGTGTTAATAATATTATTATTTGCTTTATTGATTGAATCTACTATTTTTTCATAAGTAACATCTGAAGTATTCATAACTCCACATAAAAACGCTCCAGAAGCTAAAGCAGCTTTTCTTCCAACATAAGAGTCTTCTATAATCAAACACTCTTTAGGATCGAATCCAGCATCAATCATACATTTTAAATATATTTCAGTTTTTGGCTTTGGGTTTTTGACATCTTCATTTGAAAAATATCCATCAATAAATTCAAGAAAACCTTTCCTGAGCAACGACATTTTTACTGTTTCTCTAATTGAATTAGATGCTACATATATTTTGTGTCCATCTTGTTTTAATTTAAATAAAACTCCTCTAAGAGATTCGTCAAAAGTAAATTCAAGATCTATTATTTGTTTAGTGTATTTTTGCTTATCGTTCCATATGCTTTTATATGATTCTTTAGGAAGATTTTTATTTTTTGTTAATAATTCAAGTTTCTTGGTAGTTGGAAGGCCATCATATGTAGACAAATGCTCTTCTTTATTGATTGTGAATTTTGGATCTATACTATATAAAGCTCTATTAAAGGCTTCGTAATGAAGTTCTCTTGCGTCAATTAGAACTCCATCTAGGTCAAATATAATTAATTTAATCATTTTACTTCCAAGATGGGCTACCAACAAATGATTGTCCTTCTCCAACAATATATCCATTAATACCTGCCCCATTAATATGATTTGCAACACTTGGTTTAACATTTAGAAGAGCAGCATATTTATTTGTATCTATATTATTCTTTTGAGCCCATTTGGTCCATAGCCAAGATGCTCCATGACTCATCATTCCGTCGTTCAAGAGCCTTTTTTGTTTATGTTTATCTGTTACAACATTTATCCATTTTTCAAATTCTATTGGAAATTGATTTCTAATTTGTTTCATTTTAGCCCAATTGAAGTACATTGTACCACATGAATTAGATACTAATTCTAATTGTTTTTTCCCATACTTTGTTTCAATGTCAAATGGTTTGTACATGATATCTCTATTCAAATTATCTTCGCCACAATCATTTACTATGATTTCTCTAAATATTTTTCCTGTTTTCTCTTCTACGTAAAAATCTGGATTATCATAACCACTAAACGCTAAACAATTTTGTCCATATTCATTGTTTTCAAATATATCAAAAACTAAATCTAATCCATTCTTACCAAAAATGTAATCACTTTCAATAAAAAATACATATTTTGGATCATAGGCTATTGCCATTCTTATGCCTAATTCGCCAGTATTTCCATATCCAAGATTCTTATTCAAAGATAAAAAATCTATAGTTGTCGCTTTTGAATTGATCGAGTCATTCAAAGTGATATGAAACAAGTCCTCTTTAAGTTGCGGCTGAGATCCATCATCTATAACCAATACTCTATCTGGTTTGGTTTCATTGTTCTTAAATAACGTCTCTAAACACTCCTTCAAGATGTTTTGACGATTATGAGTATATATTATGTATAGAGAGTTGATCATATATTTAAATAAGTTTTTGTTATTCCTATATCCTTATCATATAGATTATAATGCTCATTGTCTAAATAAAGCCAAATAAATCCTTCGGCATAACATTTTAAATTTTCTGGAATTCTTATTTGCCCTATTGATAATGATTCTTGTGAAATTGAAGGTTGAATAATAATCTTTTTGATTACGTTTGGATAGCAATTAGCTAAATGCATCATGCTACTATTAATTCCAATAAATATTTCACTTTTAGCAATTAATTCTGCAGTATCATTTATGCTTAATCCTTTTTTATTTATAGTGCCAGGAATTTCTTTATCTGATAATCCTCCGATTTGATATATTTTATAATCTTTATATTTATTGCAAATATAATTAATTATCTCATTTGGTATATTGAAATTAAATGATTTTCCTTGTAAATGAATACATATGGATTTTTCATCTTTTTGCACATTTTGATGTAGATACAAATTAGGCTTAGTTAAATGTATGTCGAGTTTATATCTTCCAAAAAAATTGCTTCTACATACAATGTTCTCAAAAACCATATTTGGTCCATAAGAATGAACTTCTTCTGGAAGATTGATTATTATATCTGGTTGGACATCTCTTTGTACATATGGATTGTTATCGAAAATCCAGTATTTATCTAAATCAATAACTTTATTTTTAAAATTAAGATAAAAATTTTCTGGAAATGATGAATAAACTATACTATCTCCAATATGGTGATGTCCATTATTTAATCCAAGAATGCCAATTTTTTTGTCATAAAAATGTCGAATATCAAACAACGGTTGCATATTAATCTTTTCTTTCTGTTTTTTGTTCAGATGTTGTGTGATTAAAAAATTTTGATTGTAATTTATTTTTTAATATCCATCTTTGGTAGTTCAAGTCGTCTATATGTTTAGCAGTAATGTTGCCAGTTTTGATTAAATCTATAGATTCCCATATTATTTTATTTGTTTCGTATAGCTCTTTATACTCTTGAGAGTTTAAAATTTGTTCAAATAGGCAAAAATCAATTTGATTAGACAAAAATTTCTTTTGATCGTTAAAATTACTTAAAGAAACTTTATCGTTTAATTTATTTAATTTAACCTCCAGAATAGACAAGAAGTCTATAGCATATGCGATATCGACTTTTAGATTGATTTTCATTATATAATTTTTAGCTCTGGCATTGGAATAATAAATTTGCCCTTATAATCTTTATTATTATTGATAATTGAATCTGCCATATTCCAAACAGAAACTATACAATAATCAGTTGGGTTCTCGTAAAAATAATTTCTACTTACTATCGGAATCTTTTTTCCTGGAGAAAATCTTCCTTGCTTTAAGGGAGAATCATCTACAACATATTTAATAATATCACTATTCAATTCAAAGAACTTACTAAACAATGCGAATTTGGCAGGACATCCATAGCAAGATATTGTCTTGTTTTCCGCTATTGTAGTTTTAATTAAAGCTTGTAAATCAGTTTTTAATGTATTTAATTTATCTACAAAGTCAACATAAGTCTCATCTGAATATAAATTAAATTTATTTTCTTTATCTATGAATAATTGAACATTTTCTGTTATCTTATGTTTATTGCTGGAAATCTTCTTGGTAAAAATTCTAAATGACCCACCTTGAGTATTTACTCTTTTAATATCAAAAATTTCTATACCATATTTATTTAAGTACTGAACTAACGGAATAATACCATAGTATTGAAGATGTTCATGGTAAGCTTGATCAAAATATAATCCTTTAATTGTGTCTAAAAGATATGCGTTTTCAAACACAAATACGCCCTCATTATCCATGATGTTAACTATCCCTTCAATCATGCTGTCCACTCTATCTACATGTGCAAATACATTGTTAGCGCAAATAATATTAATTGGACCAAATTGGTCTTTAATTTTTTGAGAACTTTCTGTATTAAAGAAATCGACAATGATAGTCGCATTTTTAATAGACTTCGCTCTTTCCGAAATGTTTTCAGCGGGGTCAACTCCAATAAGTTTTCCGAAATTAATATTCTCAAACTCTTTAAGAAGGATTCCATCATTTGACCCGATGTCTATGATTGTAGGACAAGTGTTGTCATCAAATCTAGTTTTAATATCTTGGGCATATTCTGCAAAATGTTTAAGCAACGATGGAGAGTCTGAACTTGAATATAAATAGTTAGCAAATAACTTGCTAGGATTAATTGTTTCTTTTAATTGTATATGTCCACAATCAGAGCATTTAACTAAAGTCAATGGGAAAAAATCTTCTATTTCATCTTGAGTTACTGGATAAGAATTAGCTAAAGCAACTTCTCCAAATTGTAAAACTATTTTTAAATTTTGATTTTTACAAAGTCTACAATTTGTAATATTTTCGATATCACTCATAATTAATCCTTATTCAGTATAGGTTTTGTGACACCAAATTTCAAATAAAAATCTTCATTTAATTCTAATTTATTATTAGTTTCACTCCATGTATACGAACAAGTTCCATATCTTAAAGCTTGGAATTTTAGTTTCCTTTGTAAATACTCTTTAGATCCAACCCAACTATAGTGTTTTGGGAAAAGCAAATTCTTAGGAACCGTCACATTAGATTTTTCGAAATCTTTTTTACCGTCATTATATTCTACTAAGTCATCTTTATAGAATCCTTTTAACCCATTATTTTTATTTACAAACCAAACTCTTGGTACGATAAAATCGTCTACCCATGTATTATAATCTATACAGTAATTTTTAAAATTGATTTTAAAGAAATCAACAAGATCGTTTTCACTGATAAATTTAATTAAGTTTTTAATTTCATCTACGTCCCAAATTTCATCGACATTCACCATAATAAGGATATCAATATTATAATTTTCTTTTAATTTTAAGAAATTCTTAGTCCACATATCATATTCTTTTTGTGGAGTGTCGTAAATAATTAAATCATCTATAACACCTTTATGTTTTTGTTCTTCCAGAAGTTCACAGCTTCCATCTGTTGAATAAATTGGAAACCCCAAATTTGCAGTTTCTTCAAAGCATCCATGACTAAAACAGATTTTTAAATCTGTAATCTCGGGTATTAATGTCTTATCTTGTTTGATCTTATTCCAAGAATTAAAACATTTACTAATTAAGTCTTTTGATTCGTAACCAATAGTAGAAATTCCAATTTTCATATAATTATATTTTTTTCATTTCTTGGGCCTTTTAATATAGATTTTGTAAAATTGTCTTTTAGCTCTTTGGCTATTATATCAATAGTTCCTTCAAATTGAAAGTCCAATACATTAATAAATTTATCTGATGATATGGCAAAATCATAAACTTTTGAATGTAATTTTTTATTTAATTCTAACTCTTCTTTTGTTGGCTCGTTTTCAATGATTTGTAATTGACTACCATCAAAAATATTAGAAACTTTGCGACCAATAATATCAACAGTAGAGTTAAACGATGCTAAATTATATAAACCACGTTTCGAAAAATCTCCGTTAATAATAATTTTCTCTACGGCCCTACATAAATCATGAATCCATAGAATGGGTCTTCGGACCATTGGATTAAAAACTTTTACTGTATTTGTTTCTAAAATAGAATTGACCATTGCATTAATCATTATATCCGTCCGAATATTCTCAGAATAACCATTTACAGTTCCAAACCGTAAACCGTAGTAATTTACTTTATCAAAAATTTTGGCATAATGGTCTATTTCAGCCTTGGATAAGTCATAAAAACTACCAGCAACATATTCCTCACAATTTTCATTTACGATATTACGATTTACATTTCCATAAACACTTGAACTACTAGCGTATATAAATTTTTGATTATCTTTAATTTTAGTTAATAATTGGACAAAATATTCCACGTTATTTTTAAAACATCCAATCAAATTATCTTCGCACATTTTTACACTTGAATGTCCAGCTAATAAAATAATATCAGAGAATTGTGATAAATAGTCTTCAGTCAAATTATTATAGTTCTCTTTAAGATTCGGCGTCCCTGGATTTCCAAATAGTTCTAAATCTACAGAACTAACATCTAAATTTTTATTATTTAGATAATTAAATAATCTACTACCAATGTATCCACAGCCGCCAATAATAAGAATTTTATTCATTTTTAAAAAGTAAGGATTGTGCCCAATTATAATCATTATTATTTTTGACCATTTCTAAAATGATTTTACTATCTATCATTTTAGTTTGTGGTGTTGTAATATTATGATATACTAACCTACATATCTCATTGTATTCTGTTGTAATCGGAATACAATCTTCATAGTCTTCTTTCCAGCGCGCCATCCATGGAATTCTATAAAATTGTGGGTCTAAAACAAGTCTAGGTATGCCAAGATGATAGGCTATATGACTAGGACCGTTACATGTAAAAATACCGTAGCGGCTTTTTTCTAACCATTTAAGTGAATCACTAAAAGATGGATTCTTGTCTATAAATACATTTTTTGGAAAGGGGATTTCAAAATTTCCTAAATTGTTAATTTCTTTATCCCATTTATTAATTAATGGAAAATATATTTGATAATTTGGTAAAAATTCAGCAAGTCTTAATAGCAGAAGTGGTATATTGTTATAAACATAACCCTCCGTTGAGCTACAGAGTCCACAATATATTATGTTTTCCCTCTTAATATTTGAGTTTGTTAAAGTTCTAGTTTTTTTAATTAATTGCGGTGATAGATTATATTGAGAGTAATTAAAAGCTAATTTATTTAAAAATAATAAATCTGGCACGTTGTATGTAATATTTGAAGAATCGTAGTTATTTATAATTTCATTCAATACGGAATCATTCTTAATAAGTGCGTTATTATTTGCATATTTTTCATCAATTTGGATTAAGTCGAATTCTTTTCCAAAAATATAATTTAAAGGTTCAAAAACTTCATTTCTTGTTGAAATTAAATTTATGTGTTCGATATTCCGCTCTTCAAGAAGGTGGGAAATTTGTAACGATAAAAGACAATCGCCTAAACCATGCCCACCGATATTAACTAATTTATCCATTATTTAGATAGTATACTTTTGAACTTATCGAATAAGTAAGTACATATTTCTTGATTTTCTTCTAGAAATGTTCTAAGTTGATCCATACCTTGAATTTTTTCTGGAAAGTCTTTTTTAATATCGTCTTTAATGTTTTTGATCAAACCTGAATCGAAAGCAATCCAAGCGCCGCTTTTTTTAGCAAAACCCCACTGAATGAGCATGTCAGCAATTTCATATTCTGTCCAAATACTTTTACCATCGCTCCTACCATGCTTAATAGGATAAGTTACCTCTACACCGTCTTTTTCATTAGTAGTTTTTCTAAGCAAAATTTTTGACCAATGTCCAATAATTTTACCATCTTCAAGGATTTGATCTGATTTATATCTAGGTTGAAATTCAAAAATCCAGTCTGCGTAATGTTGTAATGCATTGCCTCCAGAACTATTAGTTAATTTGGGGTCTCCTTTCGCATAAGGATTAATTTGAACATTGGACCGAACCTGTGATATAAGCCCACAGATATGCCCAAAGGTAGAAAGTGGCAACATGATTCGACGAAGAAAGTTCGAAGTTAAAACCGCTCCAGCTGCAACTTTAGCGCTATCATCGAAACCTTTACTTAAATCAGTTTTAGAAATCAATGCATCCATACTATCAATAAGAAAATAGTATCGAGTATTTTCTGGATTATTTTTAATTAACTCTAGAATCAAAGTTGCAATATTCTCATATACATTCGAACGCAACACAAAACATTTTCCGTTATCCCACTCTTCTGGATCATGAACAAATTCAACTCCAGAAACTCTTTTAACATTAGAGTTTAAACGTCCTTCAGCTTTAACCAAGAAGCCTTTAGAATTTGGAACAGTTTTAAGAAAATTGTTCATTATAAGAAGTGCAGCACTTGTTTTCCCACCGCCACTTACGCCAGTAAAACGAACAATCGCTGGGACTTCTAATGATCCGCTGAGTTCCGAATCTAAAAGTAAAGATCCTGTAGAAATATGGAAAATTTTTTCATCTTCAAAATTATAATGACTATCTTTATTATCCTTTAAATGTGAGGATAGTATGCTTTTTCCGCCTAGAGTTTCTTTTGCCATAAGTTTAAGAACTCTCTTAGATTGAGAGCCTTATCTAGATCATATGACGATTTGTTTTCGAATGCAATATTATTATTTTCTACTTCAAAAGTTTTTGCTTCTGGTAGATTAAGGTTAAATTTTTTATACTCTGTATTTAACAATTTACGACCATCATCCGATAATAACCAACATAGGCTATTTAATTTAAAATTTAATTTTAAACTATTCCAAAAGTTTTCGTTTGGAAAAATTTGTAATAGAGTCTTGGCCATTTTCATTTCTTTTGGCCAGACTATTGTTGAGCCTTCTTTTATAAGACCTTTAATGAATTCTTTTTTATTTAGATTCGTAAATGGGGCATTCTTTACAAATTTCTGGGTTGACATCGAATATTTGCCTTTCGTTACAAAAATAGGCTGATATAGTATAATTGCCACCTTGGCAAGAACACCTTTTCACTAGCCTATCAATTTTTTCATTTGATCGAAATTTACAGGTATTAAAATTTAAAGAATCTGTGTTTAATTCCTCAATGTTCATAATTAATGATTACACTATTTTAAATCATTTTCAACCATAATCTTAATTAAGGAATCAAACGATATATCAAGTTTCCAATTCAATTCTTTGTGAGCTTTATTAGAATCCCCAAGCAAAAGATCGACTTCTGCTGGCCTATAAAATTTCTGATTTATTTTAACTAAAATCTGATTATCATAATAAATAGAATTCAAAGTCTTTTTAAGAATATACTGTTCTGTAATATCCTTCCCGACCCATTCACCGGAAATACCAGCTATTTTAAATGCTTTTTCTATAAATTCTCTAACCGTATGCGTTTCTCCAGAAGAAAGAAGGTATTCTTTTGGTTCGGATTGATTTAGCATTATCCAGATTCCACGAACAAAATCTTTGGCGTGACTCCAATCTCTTTTTGCATCAATATTTCCCAATTCTAGTGGCTCGAATTTTTCATTATTATTTAAAGCTTTTTGAATTCTTGCAATATTTTTTGTAATTTTTCTAGTTACGAATTCTTCTCCACGACGTTCGCTTTCATGATTATATAATAACCCTTGAATAGCAAAAAGATTATAACTTTCACGATAAACTTTTACAATATGTCTTGCGGCAGCTTTTGCTGCACCATAAGGACTTCTTGGTTTCAAAGGGTGGTTTTCATCTTGTGGGCTATAATCTACATTTCCAAGTTCTTCAGAAGAACCCGCATTATAAAAACGGCAATTGGGTACGTGTTTACGAATACTTTCTAAACACCTTATTACGCCAATAGCATCAATATCAAACGTTTGTTCTGGTATTTGCCAAGACGATCCAACAAAACTTTGTGCAGCTAAATTAATAAAATAATCTGGTTTTATTTCTCTTATTAAATTATCAATAGATTGTGAATCAGATAAATCGCCAGTTACAGTTTTAAATCTGGGGTTATTTAATAAATGGTCTATATTTTTATAGTTTTTAGTAGAGGTTCTTCTAACCATACCGTAAATTTCGTAATCAGTTTTTTCTAATAAAAGATCTGCCATATAACTGCCATCTTGACCAGTTACACCAGTAATTATAACTTTTTTAGACATAATCATTATCGTCGTCCTCTTCAGGGGTATCAAATTTTTCTTGAGTTTTTAGGGCCTCTAAAAAGAATTTTTCAATTTTATTTAAAATATTGTTGTATTTTTCTTGATAAATTTCTGTACTTTCACTTACTTCGTCCTTATTTTGTAGTGCTGAATAAAAAATATTTTTAGGAGAGTTCAATATATCATTAATTATTTTTAAATCTGATTTTGTAATGCTATTATGTGCAAAGTGTTTCCAATTTTTTATAAACTCTTTTTGAACATGTTTTTTTTTAAATTCATTATCTTCATTTATTATTTCAGATATATTATCAAAGCAAAAAAATAACATCGACCACTGTAAGTTGGTCATGAATTTATTTTCTAAAGTTGAGTCCATCGAATCTCTTGCTTCTTTATGAATGTCTTTATTTTTCATTATTTAATTGGACAGGCTCCACTTTCACATTCAATACCTTCCAAAGCTTCATTTCCAATATTTTGAATAATACCAACCAAAGGTTTAACTTTAGACTTTTTAAGTTCATACGATTCTTTCGTGATTTCTTCGTATGGCGCCTGTTTAAATCCATGTTTTTGTCTTAGCAAAAAGCTCACAGATTTAATTCCGGTTTCGTAGTTATCCGAAAGCCACTGTTTAAGAGTCTGAAGTTCATTTTCAGAATAATAAGCCGTAACACTAACAGCATTATCAGACCAAACTTCTTGTAATTTTTTAACCATTTCAAGCTGTTGAACTACACCCATATCATCAGCAAACAATGCTCCGTCTGGAGTTTCGCATGGAAACTCGACAACAACGGTGTCATGATTTTCAGAACCATCGAAGTTAACCGCGTATTCAATATAGTAGCCAAGGTCACGACAATAAGAAACTAATGCATCATTACTTGACATTCTAATCCTACGAGTATAATACTTAGAATACGCAGGGTGAACTCCAGGAGTCGAACCAGCTAGTAAGCTTAGTGTACCACTAGGTTTAATTGTAGTTAGCTTAATACTACGATTCCATCCGCGCTCTTTACTCCACTCTTTATCGAATTTACGAAGCTCTTTATAGCAAGCGTCTAACCAATCAATTTTGTCAATAGATTGGCAAATGCCAGTTACTCCAAGACCAAGACGCATATTTTTATGTACAATTTTATTTGTTTCTTCGTGAATAAACGGAAGTGCTGCAATAGCTTTTTGCGTTTTATACAGGAGTTTAGCACAAATAACCAACTCTTCTTTAGAAGTAATATTATTTAAGTAAAGTTCAGAAAGATTACAGCACTCATAAGAAGCAAGGCTAATCTCTCCACATGGATTTGTTCCAACGACATTATCTTCATCTGTAGGATATAGACTCGAATCTTTCATTAAGCCATCTTTCAAACGGCCATACTTTTGAGAAAGCGGAAGGTTAAAAAATCCATACGGCTCACCTTTAGCAAAGCCTGTTTCCGAATCTAAAATATAACCGTTACTCCAGATTTCATTGGAAATGTGAGAAAAGTCATCTGCATAAATTGTATTATTCGACATCGCGCGCCAGTTTGGAATATTCCCTAAAGACCAATTTTTGGCGCGAAGAAATAGGTAGTCATCTGGATCGCCAATAGCAATTTGTGCGCTACGACGAACATTGCCAGAGACTACAATCCCACCAATAATATTGCAGATATCAAGTACATCAATAGAGCGAAGTTTTTTACCTTCTCTGGATTGGAAGATCTTATTAATTTTTTCTATACCATCTAATAGAATTTGTGGACCACTGGCAACGCCTCCAAAGCC